>MDTA01174990.1_pt1 | contig 43174 bp, 37 predicted proteins | sample 811151 | NCBI WGS metagenome assembly MDTA01 (sample SAMN05326648, study PRJNA326480) | marine metagenome | isolation source: seawater | place: Indian Ocean: South | collected 2010
CACCGGTTATTAGTATTCGCGAGGCATTGGGCTGTTTCTGCTTACATTTGTCGAGAAACTCCAGGCCCGTCATTTCTGGCATGCGTTGGTCGGATATGATTGTAGCGTACGCTCGCTCTTCAAGACCCGCCAACGCGCTTTTAGCTGAATTAAAGGCGTGTACATTGTAGCGCTCTCGCTCGAGCGTTTCGCGCAACGCTGCTAGCACAACTGGATCATCATCCAGCACGAGAATCTCGCGTGATTTAGATTCGGATACACTCATCGGATTCGAATCTAGATGAAGAATCTTTCAAGCGTCTTCAGTAGCCCAGCCGGTTTCGCGGAACCAGATACGAGAATACCGCTTTTGGCGCGCACGCGTTCGGATACCGCATCGACGCTTTCGCCGAGAGCCACGACTGCCCGCTTAGGAGCATTGTCAATCTTGGCGATTTCATTGACGAGATCCTCGACGTTATCATCAAGGGCGCTTTTAAAAATCACTATTCCGTCAAGAGCGTCGCCCATTTCTCGAACGTCCAGCTGCAGTTGCTCTCCGTCCAAATGGATTCTGTGTTTCCATCCAGCGTTTCGAATCGAGTTGATCAGAGGATGCCGGGTGATGTCTTCCCAGGTGTAGATCAGCACGTTGAGTTTTTGCTCTGGAGAACTTGGTTTCGATGAACCGTTGTTGCAGGCGCTTTCTGTCGATTCAGATGAGGTTTCTAAGGCATCCTGCATTAGGGGCAAGGTGAAGACGACACGGGTTCCCTCCCCTCTCGCGGATGCGATGGAAAGGCGACCCCCAAGGGAACGTACGAATTGGTCGACAACGAAAAGGCCTAATCCGGAATGGGCTTCTTTATCCTTTGTAGTGAAAAAAGGTTCTGCGACGTTGCCCAGTTCGCGGCTGTCGATGCCGCTTCCATCATCGGTGAATTCGATTGCGACCATCTCGCTTGTGGAATTAGACAGAGATTGCCGGTCGCGGTAGCAGCGGATACGGATAGTGGGCTTCTCGTTGGCAGCGTCGCTCGCGTTTGCAGCTAGATGAATAAGCGCCTGTCGAAACCGGTTGGCGTCCAAGTGCACCGGAAGGGATTCATCGCCGAGATGCAGTTTCAATTCAGCTGTCTTGGGGAGCATCGCTAGAAGATAGTCCTTCTGCTCATCGATTAGCTTGCGGACATCGAAGTAGCTCTCTTCGCCAGAGGACATCGTGATTAACGCCCGTATCTTTTGAGTTATCTTCTGAGCTCGCGCCGCGCTATCCCGGATATGCGTCATTGCCTCCGTCATTGTCTCCGCATCAGAACCAGGAATAGCGTACAGCTCGCTGAGCGAGTAGATGCCGGCTATCATATTGTTGAAATCGTGCAAGAATCGACGGCTGGCTATTGAGGATACTTCCTTCCACGATCTCTTGGATAGAGTATCCAACGTTTGGACTTTAAACGATTCATCAATCAGGCGTCCCAATATTCCAACGACGGTCCCTTGGTCGTTTATCACTGGAGAAAGAAAATCCTTAACTTGAATTGCGACTTCGCCAGCGGTATCAAGAATTCCATATTCGATCGACCTCGCTTTTCGCGATTCGACTATCGAATCGATGGTGGATCGATAGAGCAGTCGCTCGTTTCGTTGGACATTTTCCGACCAGCAATTCCGAGATACAATCGCTGAACGAAGATTCCCTGATAAGCTCTCATTTTTGTTGTCAGCCAGGTATTTCAGCTGTAACGAGTTCGCTTCGATCAGGTAACTCATTCCCGGCCCGGCCTCTATGATCGAGTCGAGGCCTTCGATCCCGTTAGAACCGTTTTGAAGATTAGCGATTGCCGTGCTGATAGATTGGACGCGCGCTTCAGACTCTGAGGACGTTGTATTCAACGGCTTCCTCAATAGGTTTTAAAATGAAGGTTGCGAGTGGATTTTGGTCTTCTAATGACTCGTCCACTGTCTCTACCGAGATTTCACGCTATTTTGACGGATGCCAACCTTGATGCGAGGATGGGTATGATCGGTGATGGAATTACCCCAAGTTTCCTGGGAGCCGGTAGATTCCCGGTCGAACCATTTGGAAAGGGTGGGCGATTCCTGTGAGGCTTTCAGCGTGGCCGATCATCAAATAGCCTCCCGGAATCAGGTGATCAGACAATCGATGTACCAGCTGTTTTTGTGACACCCGATCAAAGTAGATCATCGCGTTGCGGCAGAAAATGATCTGGAATTTTCGAGACCAAGGATAGTCTTCCTGGAAAAGGTTTATCTTCTGGAAGCGCAGACGTTTTCTTAAATTGGCCTGTATTCGATATAGGCCTTCATTTTGGCCGTGTCCTTTTTCGAAATACATATGTATCCGTTTATTGCCCACGGACTGAATTTGGGAATGCGTGTAGACTCCTTTGGAAGCGGATTCCAGGACTTGACTTGAGACGTCGCTGCATTCGATTCTCCATTGCCAATCGCGGGATTCGGCTGATAGCTCAGCGAGATTCATAGCGATCGAATAGGGTTCCTCTCCGGTCGAGCAAGCGCAGCTCCAAATGGTTAGGAGGCGATTGCCGCCGAGCTGCCCCATTGAGAATTCGCCCAAGATTTGTTCCTCTAGAAAGCGAAAATGGCTCGATTCCCTAAAAAAGAATGTGTGGTTCGTGGAGATGGCATCGATCACGTAATCTATTTCTCGGCCCACGGGATTTTTCCGCAGAAGTCAGCAGTAATCCCTAAACGAATCGCAGCCCGTTTCGCGTACACGTCGGTTCAATCGCGCGGTAACAAGATGTCGTTTTTCAGACCCAAGATTGATTCGAGTCCTATCGTAAACGAGTCTTCTAATAAATGAGTAGTCTCTTTCTGTGAGATCTTGCTTTGCTGTAGGCGGAGCGCTTCCGGACCGATCTTTTTGAACCATTGGCGTAGAGATCGATTGATTCGATAGAGAAGGGTCGTCGGCTTTCGAGTGGGCTGGCATTCTTTGCAAGGTGAGGCGGAACACCTCTGCCTCATGCTATCGCCTATGTCCGGCAAAGCTTTAGTGGGGTAAGGTGTCTGGCTTCGGCTATGCTCGGATGTGAACAGTTTTCATGACAGCTAATGGTATTAGTTTTTGTAAGAGCCAGGTTATGAGTATCATACAGAGGATTTTGTGAACTCTCCGAGGGAATGCGCCTTTTCGAACCATGAGTTTATGATCGTCGCGTCACGTAATCAAACTCGGTAGGCCCTCTTGCAATATCCCCTAGTCGGCTAATCTTTGCCTTTAATGGGACGATAGACAATATTCTTGATCATATCAAAATATCATGATGCGTTGATATGTTATGCTAGGGACCGATTCTGAGAGGAAGTTCACCAAGAGAGGGCAGCAGCTAGTTGAGCTCTTTAAGGAGCGGATTGTCTATCTTGATGGAGCTATGGGGACGATGATCCAAAGGTACAAGTTGGAGGAGTCCGACTTTCGCGATCAGTCCCTGGCATCGGCGACGAAAGATCTCAAAGGGAACAACGATTTGCTGAGTATCACGCGCCCGAAGATCATCGAGGAAATTCATAGGGCCTTCTTTATTGCGGGTTCGGATATAGTAGAAACGAACACGTTCAGCGCGACAACGATTGCTCAGGCGGACTATGGCCTTGAGGATCGCGCGCGGGACATAAATTTGGAATCGGCAAAGCTGGCTAGGAGAGTAGCAGATGAGATCGAGATCGAACTTGATAGGCCGGCGTTTGTAGCAGGGGCTTTGGGGCCAACGAATCGCACGGCATCGATATCGCCCGATGTCAATAGGCCCGAGTTTCGTGGAGTGACCTACGAGGAGCTTAAACAGGCCTACTCTGAGCAAGTGGATGCTCTGGTAGAAGGCGGTGTCGATCTACTAATTCCGGAAACCACCTTCGATACGCTTAACTTGAAAGCGGCTCTGCATGCGATTGAAGATTTCTTTGATGGTCGGGAAGAACGCTTGCCAGTGATCATTTCGGTGACGATCACCGACCAATCGGGACGAACGCTTTCGGGCCAAACGGTGGAAGCATTCTGGAATTCAATCAGGCACACCAAACCCTTATGTGTGGGATTGAATTGCGCGCTGGGGGCGGATTTGATGCGTCCTTTCCTGGAAAAACTTTCAAGGGTTGCCGATTGCTACACCCATGTGTATCCAAATGCTGGATTGCCCAATCCTCTAAGCGAAACCGGCTATGATGAAACCCCCGAAATAACGGGAAACGCCATAGGAGGATTCGCTAAAGATGGACTGGTAAACATGGTTGGTGGCTGTTGCGGCACAACGCCGGAGCACATCGCATCAGTGGTTGATGAATGCCGGCGATTCAAATCGCGTGAAATTCCAACTGTAAATCCTGGACAGCGACTGAGTGGGTTGGAAGCCCTTAATATCGTTCAGGGAGAAGCCCCGTTTGTAATGGTTGGCGAGAGAACCAATGTTACGGGTTCTCCCCGCTTCAAGAAGCTTATCAAGAAAGATGACTTCAACGCTGCATTAGCCATCGCTCAATCTCAGGTCGGCAAGGGTGCTCATGTCATAGATGTGAACTTCGACGAAGGGATGCTCGACGGCGAAAGCTGCATGAAGCATTTCTTAAATTTGATAGCGTCGGAGCCAGATATTTCCCGAGTGCCGATCATGATAGACAGCTCAAAATGGAGTGTGATTGAAACAGGACTGCAATGCGTTCAAGGAAAATGCATTGTAAACTCCATCAGTCTGAAGGGAGGCGAGGAGGAATTCAAAAGCCAAGCAAGACTGGTTAAGCGTTATGGAGCTGCGGTAGTCGTCATGGCGTTTGACGAGAGTGGTCAAGCGGATTCGAAAGAGGGTAAAGTCTCCATCGCCGAGCGCTCATTCAAGATTCTAGTTGATGAGGTTGGGCTCGATCCCAGCGATATTATCTTCGACCTCAATATTCTCACTGTAGCCACCGGGATGGAGGAGCATAACAACTATGCTGTCAATTTCATCGAAGCGGTGCGGGAGGTGAAGACCCGTTGTCCGGGAGCTTTGACTAGCGGGGGATTGTCGAATGTATCCTTTTCGTTCAGAGGAAATAATCCCGTACGAGAGGCTATGCACGCGGTTTTCTTGCATCACGCCATTGAAGCGGGACTGGATATGGCGATAGTCAACCCGGGCTTGCTGATGGAATACGAAGATGTCGATCCAAAGCTGAAGACCTTGGTGGAGGATGTTGTGCTGAATCGAAATGACGAAGCGACCGAACGCCTCATCGAATTCGCCGAGAAAATCAAATCTGGGGAAGCGAGTATTGGTAGCGGCACACCAGAAGAGCGCATTCATCAAGCGATGCTCAAAGGTATGGATACATTGAGGGATCTCTTCCAACGAGCGACAAAAGAGCAGAATCCAGAGTTAATCGAATCCTTCCTTGCTGGGCGTGTCGGGGCGATACCAGCTGATTCGGGCCAAAAAAAAAGCGATGACTCCATAAATGACTGGAGAAGTGGATCGGTCGAAGAGCGACTAGGCCATGCTTTGGTTAAAGGGATTACAACTCATGTAGAATCGGATACAGAAGAGGCTCGTCTCAAGTATGGGCGTCCCTTGGATATTATAGAAGGTCCTCTTATGGACGGGATGAAAGTGGTGGGAGATCTTTTCGGAGCGGGAAAGATGTTTCTTCCTCAGGTGGTCAAGAGCGCTCGAGTTATGAAAAGAGCCGTGGCCTATCTCACTCCATTCATGGAAGCGGAGAAGAACGGCAACGAGAAGTCATCCGCGGGCAAGTTCCTAATCGCTACTGTCAAGGGTGATGTTCACGACATCGGTAAGAACATCGTGGCCGTAGTCTTGGCCTGCAACAATTTCGAAGTGAAGGATCTCGGTGTTATGGTCTCCTGCGAAAACATTCTCGAGGAAGCGAAGGAATGGGGGGCGGACATCGTCGGTCTCTCGGGACTGATAACACCGTCGCTTGATGAAATGATCCATGTTGCTAAGACAATGCAGGAGCAAGGATTCAAGCAGCCATTGCTAGTAGGAGGCGCGACCACTAGTAAGGCCCACACAGCCATAAAAATTTCGCCGAACTACGATCAGCCAACCGTTAGAGTGGGTGATGCTTCGCTAGTGACGGGGGTTTGCTCGAGTCTCCTGAATCCGAAAAAACGAGACGCGTTTGTTCAGGAATTGGAAAAAGAAGACGAACTCCAGAGGCAGCGATTCGAATCGCGTCAGAAGAAGACCGACTTTTTGGGTATTGATGAAGCTAGGGCGCGTAGATTTCCTTTCGATTGGGAATCCGCGAAGATCATTCGTCCAAAAGCCTTGGGACTTACGGTCGAAGAGAGCGTGCCCTTGAGCGAACTCGTTGAGTATTTCGATTGGTCTCCGTTTTTCTGGACTTGGGAGCTCAAAGGAAAGCACCCGCAGATCTTTGATCACAAGACTTTTGGGGAACAGGCGAAAGAGTTGCATGGCGAGGCGAAACGATTGCTAGAGACAATAGTAGGTGATCAGGTTTTTCGGGCTCGGAGTGTCGTTGGCTTATGGCCGTGCAATTCCAGGGGCGACGATATTGAACTGTACGCAGATGAGCATGAACGAAAAAGGATAGGGACATTGCATTGCTTGAGACAGCAGAAACGTAAGAATAAATCAGATACATATATGTCGTTATCCGACTATGTCGCTCCTGTGGACAGCCAGCGTCTCGATTTTTGTGGCGGTTTCGTTTGCGCCATCTCTGGTGTGGACGAGTTTGCGAAATCCTACGAGGAGCAGTCAGACGACTATTCATCGATTATGATAAAAGCGCTCGGAGACCGATTTGCTGAAGCTCTGGCTGAAAGGACGCATCGGAAAGTCAGGACTGAGCTCTGGGGCTATGATGCAAATGAAACGCTAAGCAACGATGAGCTGATTGAAGAAAAATATCGAGGGATTCGGCCGGCAGCGGGCTATCCATCGGCTCCCGACCATACTGAGAAGGCAACGCTATGGGAAGTGTTGGATGCAGAAAGCAATACAGGTGCCCGATTGACTGAGAATTTTGCCATGATGCCCGGCAGTTCGGTAAGCGGATTCTATTTCGCGCATCCAAACATTAAATACTTCAATATTGGCGAGATTGATCGAGATCAGATGGAGGACTACGCTTCCCGAAAGGGAATATCGGTCGTTGAAGCTGAAAAGTGGCTGGCCCCGATTAAGGGCTACTAGATCTTTTTCACGGATTACTCTTAAGTCACTCGTCGATTTGATCAGCTAAATTGTAGGGGTTGGTTGTTGCCTCGCGGATGGAGAGAGCCTGTGGGTGAAGCGTAGATTCTGCGGAGGTCGCGTGTAGTTCACGCTAGCTCAAAACAGGTTTGTGTTTTATTTTGAACAGTTCTGGGGTCCGTCGCCGCTCCTTTTGCAACAGTGTGATCAAAAGCGCTGAAATGAGCGCTTGAATTCGCCTTATCGTATGCGTTCGACCCACTTGGCGCATCCAATGCTGCTGTGCCGATGTCTCATCTCATTTTATCGAGGTTACAGGTTAGGCTTTTTTTGCAGGAGCAGAAAAAATAGAGGTCGGCGTTAAGGGGTTTTCGCCGGCCTCGCCTTCGCTCAGGAGCCCGCGAAACGATGCCAGGGAGGCCTGTGGCGCTAAACGCTCAAGCGTCTTCGACTTCTTTGCCGGTTAGCGTTTTCACGAACTTCTTCATGGCAGGTGTGAGAACGCGACCTTTTCTATGGAGGATCGCGAGTGGTCGAGTGAAGCCCTTGCCATTTAGCGTAACGGAAGCCAGTGTGCCCTGTTTTACCTCCTGAGCAATCGTAGCTTGTGGGACGATCGCTATGCCAGCGTCAATCTCTACCGCCCGTTTAACGGTTTCGATGTTGTCGAACTCCATTACTGGCACCGTATCGATCTTGTTGTCTCGGAAAATCTGATCAACCGCTTTCCGGGTGGGGATATCGGGATCGAAACTGATAAATTTGTATTCCTTGAGCATGCTGACGTCCGCGTTGGTCATACGAGCTAGCGGGTGATTGGGATGGCAAATCGTTACCAGCCTGTCCTCGCGAAATGGGATGATCTCCATCTGCCTCATCTTTGTGGGAAAGGCGACGAGACCGAAATCAACCGAGTTGTGCAATATGTCCTCGTAAACCAGGTTTGACCGGCGGTACTCCACGCGGACGTTTACAGACGGGAAATCGGTCAAGAAAGATTTGATGAAAGGAGGTAGTTCATGTAGCCCGATGCTGTAGATGGTGGAAATGCGGATGGTTCCGCTAGTCACCTTTTTCATCTCCATGAGCTCGCTCATAAGTTTCTCGTAGACGTGGAGGATTTCTTTGGCCGCTTGATATACTCGATTGCCCTCGCGCGTGAGTTGAAATTGCTTTTGGCTGCGATCAATGAGGAGGTTATTGAAATGCTTTTCCATCGCCCGGGCTTGTTGGCTCACGGCGGATTGTGTGATGCCGTTGAGGCGAGCTGCCTTGGAGAAGCTTTTGGTCTCTACGAGATCGGCGAAAATCTTGAAATTATCGACTTGCATGGCGTTGATGTGTGGACTCGAAAGTAATATTACACCATCTAATTCCTAATAATTTGAAAGAGAAGCTTTTTTAATGTTTATCGATTACGAGGCATTTCTCCAAAACCTGGAGAGCGTTCAGGGTAGGATTGCTCAGGCGGTCGCAGAGGCCAAGCGCCCGGAAGGAAGCGTGAAGCTATTGCCAGTTACGAAAAACCATCCGGTCGATGCCGCGAATTATGCATTGAGAACGGGAATCGATAGCGTTGGTGAGAATCGAGTTCAAGAAGCTCTCTATAAAATGGATCAAGCTGACCATGGAATAAGGTGGGAGCTTATCGGACCATTGCAGAGCAACAAAGCCAAAAAGGCCGCCTCGAGTTTTTGGAGAATTCAGTCGGTTGACCGGCCGAAGATTTTATCAGCCTTGCAAAAAAGCGCGGAAGCGTCTGGCTCGAAACTGCGGGTTTTGTTGCAAATCAATGCCGGAGCGGATCCAAATAAATTTGGGGCAACCTTAGAGGATTCGGATGGCATGATAGAGTTCGCATTGCAGCAAGATCGTCTAACTGTTGATGGGCTAATGACAATAGCTCCGCTCGACCCAAATCCATCTGTCGCTAGAAAGTGCTTCGCTCGTTTGAGAGAGTGTCGAGATAGATTGGCCGACAAGTTCGCCATAGACTTACCGGAGCTATCAATGGGCATGAGCGGAGATTTGGGCGAAGCGATCCTGGAAGGGAGTACGCTAGTGCGTGTGGGTACAGCTTTGTTTGGAGAGCGCGAGTACAAATGAGCAAGTATCGAATTGGAGTGCTGCTCTATTTTCGTTCGATCGATGGCCGATTGCTCCTTATTCGTAGGAGCAAAAACCCCAATCGCAATCTCTGGTGCGCTGTCGGAGGCAAACTAGAGATGGATACAGGGGAATCTCCGTTCGAATGCGCCAGACGAGAAGCGAATGAAGAGGTCGGTATGGAAATTGTGGATTCGAACCTATCTCTTCGATGCATTTTGTCCGAGGTGGATTATGAGAGTACGGGCCATTGGCTAATGTTCGTTTTCGACGTGAGCAAGCCGATGGAAAGCTTGCCCGAAAATATTGATGAGGGCGAATTTGGCTTTTTTTCTAGAGATGAGTTGCCTGGTTTGGATATGCCGCCACTGGATAAATTCATTCTATTGGAACGAATTCTCAAAGGAAATAGCAAAAGCCTCGATTCCATACATGCGGGACTAGGCTCGACGAAGAATCCCGCTATGATTCGATTTGAGGAGACAATAGGATAGGAGCTATTGGAATGGTTCTATTGATAGATAACTACGATTCGTTTACCTATAATCTTTTTCAGTATATATCGTCGATTGAGAACGACGTTGTAGTTGTGCAGAATGACAAGATCGCCATAGCGGATATTCAAGGGATGGCTCCGAGCCTGATAGTATTGTCTCCCGGTCCTGGGAGGCCCGAGTCGGCGGGTATTTGCGTTGAGGCTATTAAAGCGTATCAAGGTAGTACGCCGATATTGGGCGTCTGTTTAGGTATGCAAGCGATAGCCCTTTCCCAGGGAGCGCGGATAGTAAAGGCACGCGCGCCCATGCATGGAAAAACGTGCCTGGTATTTCATAAAGAAAGACGGCTATTTAAGGATCTGCCCAGATCGTTTACAGCGACTCGATATCATTCGCTTGTTGCCGAAAGAAGTTCCTTGCCCGAATCGCTTGTAGTAGACGCGGAATCAGAAGATGGCGAAATTATGGCTCTATCCCATCGAACTCATCCACTCTGGGGAGTCCAGTTTCATCCTGAAGCGCTGCTGACGGAAAATGGTATGGAGTTGTTGCGAAACGCGGTCGATCTAGCCCAAAAATGCCAAATCACTGCATAGATGCATTAGAGAAACTGGAGTTGAGCGTCGATCCGGAAGCTTTACTCGATCAAGTGGAGCAGCATCCTGGAGCTATCCTCTTGGACAGCGTCTCGCGTGGTTATGGACTTGGTCGATTTTCGATATTCGCATGTTTTCCGAGAAAGGAGATTATTGGATACGGAGATCGAATCGAAATCATTTCGCGAAATGGATCTGAAATCATCCAAGCTGATCCAATTGAGTATCTCCGTTCTGAAATCGAAGTGTCAGCGCGAGAAGCTTCTTGGGACAGCCCGATTCCGCTGCCAAGTGGGGCTCTGGGTTATTTCGCATATGATTTCGGAAGGCGATTGCGCAAATCGATACTGCGATACGATGAGAATCGCGATTCGCCAGACATGAGATTCGGCCTGTACGATGCAGTACTGATTTGGGACCATTCAAACGGAGATCTCTTCGTAGCTTGAAATCCCAATAGAGAAGATGCAGTCGAAGTAGCTGATCAATTAAAGGGTATCCTTCTAGATAGTAAATCGGACAAAGCTGACGGCGTGTTTGAAGTGGGAGCATTAAGCTGTGACTATACTCGCGAAGACTACCTCGATCGAGTGGAAGAAGTAAGGCGACTGATTGTCGAAGGAGAAATATATCAGGCTAATTTGTCCCGTCGTTACGATGCGGCTTTTCAAGGAAGCTCAGCCGCTCTCTACCGTCGTTTGCGAAAGGAGAACCCGGCCCCTTATTCTGCGTTTATGAATTTTGGTGACGAAATTATCCTTTCTACGTCTCCGGAGCGTTTTTTTTATTGTCGTGATGGGAGAGCCAATACGCGCCCAATAAAGGGTACGAGGCCTAGAGGGCAGACTGGCGAGGAACAGTCTAGATTGGAAAAGGAGCTGGCAAGTTCCGAAAAAGATCAGGCCGAACTGCTTATGATTGTCGATCTTGAGCGCAATGATTTAGGACGCGTTTGCGAGATAGGATCAATTCGAGTTGATGATCTCTTTGCTCTGGAGAACTATGCATCGGTTATCCATCAAACGGCTTCTGTATCGGGTAGCCTGGCTTCTGACAAGGATGCTTTGGACTGCCTGGCTGCGATGTTTCCGGGCGGATCAATTACTGGGGCCCCTAAGATTCGGGCCATGGAGGCGCTTGATACGATTGAATCGAATCGTCGGGGGATATATACCGGTTCGATAGGCTATTTGGGGAGTGACGGCAGCGCTGATTTCAACATAGCGATCCGCACGTTACGGATTTCCGAGGGCCGTGTAGCTTTCAATGTAGGAGGAGGCATCGTGTGGGATAGTATTCCAGAAAACGAATACGAAGAAACGTTGCATAAGGCAAAAGCGATTTTGAAGGCTCTGAGGAAGTGTACTGATGGCAGATAGAATTGTTCTAAATGGAGAATTGGTGGAGCAAGGCGAAATATCCCTGCCGGTCAATAGCGAAGGGTTGTCCTATGGATACGGCTTGTTCGAAACGATCAAAATTCGGGATGGGCGACTTTGTTTCTTCAATGAACACTGCGAGAGGCACAAAGCTAGCGTGTTTGCTGCTGGTATGAGTCTTGGCTTTTCGAACAAGGATCTCTTCTGGCAGGCAAGGTCTCTTATCGAGGCTTCGAGTGTTGTGGATGGCGCTCTTAAGATTGTCACCGCTAAATCGGGTTCAAAGAATCTAACGTATCTCCATTTCAAGCGCACGTCTAAGATAGACAATCAAAGACCGACGCGTATCCGATTGTCGTCTTTGGTGAAAGGCTCCTCTGCGTTTACGGTTAAACACAAAACTTTAAATTACATGGACAATATAAGCGAGCTATCATTGGCGGAAGAACATGGCTTTGATGAATGTCTGTTCACTAACGAGCGTGGTGAATTGACGGAATGCAGCATGGCGAATATCTTTTTTGAAAGATCCGGCGCTATTCAGACCCCCTCGCTAGATTGTGGGCTCCTTGATGGAATCGTTAGAGCTAAAGTTATCAAGATTGCGAAAGAATCCGGACTCTCAGTCCTGGAAAGCAAGTTTTATCCGGAGGACCTGGAGGACTCGGAACGGGTCTTTATTACGAGTTCCGGAAAAGGAATTGCTCCGGTGGAGGAAGTGGATTTTGGGAGAATCCTGCGTTTCGATGACGAGGTAAGTGGCGTTGTAAAAGTCCTGTCATCCCGGTTTGATGAATTGGAGAGAGAAAGCCTCGGGCAATACGCTGAATAGACTGGAATTCGAGGAAGTGGATCCGATCACCAAAAACCAGATGGGAACTTTGAAGCTTGGAGAAAAGGAATGGGCGCTTGGAAAGCGTTGCGGAGTCTTTGGAGTGTTAAATATTACGCCTGATAGTTTTTCGGATGGAGGGCAGTATATTGATCTTGGAGAGGCGATTCTGAAGGGGGAGTCGTTAGCCAAAGAGGGAGCCGATGTAATTGATATAGGAGGGGAATCAACCAGGCCTGGATTTGAAGAAGTTTCTGTTGAGAGTGAGATCAATCGTGTAGTTCCTGTCATCGAAACACTATCTAGAAAACCGGATTTTCCAATCATATCAATCGATACGACCAAGCCCGAAGTCGCTCAGGCGGCGGTAGCCGCAGGTGCGAGAATCGTTAATGACATTTGGGGATTTCAGAGGAACCCTGAAATCGCTGAAATCGTGGCGGGAAGTGAAGCTTCTTGTGTGCTCATGCATAATTCTAGGGGAGGTTGGCTAAGAGATTCCACCTTGGATTCGATAAAAGCGTATTGGCACATATCAATAAACGTCGCCATGGAGCGAGGGGTCGAAGAGAAACGGATTATACTCGATCCAGGTGTTGGATTCACGGATACGAGAACGCAAGATATCGAAATCATAAATGGTTTAAGCGAACTTAGAAGTTTAGGGTTTCCTATTTTGCTGGGAGCCTCGCGAAAACGTGTAGCAGGAGAAGCTCTGGGGCTTGACATCGATGAGAGGCTGGAAACGACGTTGGCAATATCGGCACTGGCGATTGATCGAGGCGTGGATTTTATTCGCGTTCATGATGCGATGGAAAATGTAAGGGTCGCCCGGATACTTGAAGTTTTAAAGAACTGTTAGTATGGATACCGTTATTCTGAATCGTATAGAACTTATGGGGTCGATTGGCGTAGCCCCAGAGGAAAAATCAAGTAAACAGCGATACTGGATTACCATTGAGCTAGACGCCGACTTGCGTCGGTCTGGTGAGACCGATCAACTAGAAGATACGATTGATTATGCGGAGGTATTCAAAATATGCGAACAGCAGATGCAAAGGAGTAGCGTTGACTTGCTTGAGGCGTTCGCGGAGGAGCTCGCCAAACGGTTATTAGGGCGATTTTCGAAAACTGAAAGAGTAATGGTGGAAATTTTGAAGCCCGATGCGCCCGTAGAGGGCGCTTTTGATTCCATGGGTGTACGAATAGTCAGAAGGAGAAGTGGTTAGGGCTTATTTGAGTATTGGGAGTAATCTAGGAGATCGAGCTGGTTACTTGAAAAATGGAGTAGCCACCATCGACTCTTTCGAAGGGATTTCAGTAAAACAGGTATCTCCGGTTTATCGAACGAAGCCGATAGGCCCTATCGAGCAATCGGACTTCTTTAATGCGATTGTTGAAATTGAAACTTCATTGGAACCCGAATTCCTATTGAAAAGGCTTCTGCAGATTGAGTGCAAATTTGGTAGGGTACGTAATGGAAGGTGGGGGCCACGGACACTTGATCTAGATATAATCCTTTTCGGAGAAAGAGCTAGGAAATCGCCAAATTTGGAGATTCCCCATCCAAGAGCGATCGAGCGGGCTTTCGTTCTTCAACCTCTTAAGGATATCGCGCCAAACGTTTCTATCGAGGGAGGCAGTTTAGAATCGGCATTGGATAGAATTGGAATCGATGGAGTTCATCGCTTAATAGATTTCGACCGTATCCAAACAGTGGGTGTGCTTGGGGCTAGCTCGAATCCAGACCGGTATGCTTATCTGGTTTTAAATCTACTTGTTGAAAAAGGATTTTCGGTATTTCCAGTATCCTTACGAGAATCGTCTATCTTAGGAATTCCTTGCGGTCGCTCGATTTCGGATAGCGAATCTCAAGTAGAAACCGTCACGCTATATCTCTCGCCGCAGCGTCAAGAAAGTGTGATCGACGAGTTGATAGCGGCAATGCCACAAAGGGTGATTTTCAATCCTGGAACTGAGTCGGCTGAAAATAGAAGAAAACTGGAAAAGGCGGGGATAGAGTGCGTCGAAGCCTGCACGGTGGTGATGCTTCAAACCGATCAGTTTTGAAGGCTGAGGTAGAAATGCAAACCAGGTATTTGTCGGATATAGATCTCCGGATGACCAGCGGATTAGAAGACTGGAAGCGAGAACCGCTTTTAGTCGGCGATCACCCAAAAGTAGCGATCGTCTGCTAGCTTTCGGAACTGACCAGTAGCCAAGTTTTCGTCGTCAATAATTTCGTCGGTTTTGGCCAAATCTTCCTCATCTAAGGTTGGAGAAACGACACCGACAGCCGATGTGACTCCGCTATCGAATTGCTCGAAGTCCCAGCGACCTCCCATTGGCGTTGCTGACTCGAAGAAGCGCTCCGAAAAATAGCCTAGCATTTCGTTTGGAAAGCTACCTGAAGTTGTGTCAGGTGGCCACAATCCTGATTCGAGGATATAGGTCTCAGAAGCCGTCGCTAGCGTTCTGATATCTCGACCCAAGGCAGCGGATCTCCAGTTTCGAGTTACTTTCAGAAACGTGGGGACGGCGAGCGCTGCTAGAAGTCCGATAACGGTAAGGACGATTAGCAGTTCGATGAGGGTGAAGCCTCGCTTGGATCGTTTGATGCTTCGCTTCGCGGAAATCATTTCAGTTTTGGTCTATTGTTGGAAGAGGATGCTAATCTGGGTTTGGCCAAGTACTCGTGTTGTTGGCTTTGTAACAGTGGTTAGTCTCCCAGTTGTCAGGTAAAAATGACTGCTTGCATAAAATAGTAACCATCATGAGGGATACCACGACCATCCATAGGTTGTGGTCTCTACCTGGCCTATAGAGAGTTAGGACCGATTGGATTCAGTTCTCTACTAGGTAGGGGGGACCTTGGCATGGATCAGTCGAAAGTATCCGGGACCTGTGGAGCCTGGCTAATTGCTTCAAGTTCCTCCCAGCGTTTGAAAATTCTCTCAGTTTCAATCTCGATCGTAGCAAGTTCTTCCTTGGCAGCTTCGGCGAATGTCGGATCGGATTGAAACGTAGAAGGATCAGCCAACTGGCGGGCGATTTCTTCTTTGCGTTGATCGAGATCCTCGATCTTCACTGGAATGGATTCGAGCTCAATTCTTTCGGCCTTCAGAAGGCGTCGTGTTCGCTGTTTCCAATCCTTGGATTTAGGCTTATGGGGTTTGTCTGGCACTGGGTTAAGCTTTTGCGATCGAGCGAGCCAGTCATCATATCCACCAGAGAATTCTGCGATTTCTCCTTTAGAATTAATGACGATCAAATGGGTGACCGTATTCTCCAAGAAGGAACGATCGTGACTCACGATTAACAGCGTTCCTGGGAAATCGCATATTTGTTCTTCAAGCGTCTCCAAAGTCTCGAGATCGAGATCGTTGGTCGGCTCGTCGAGAACCAATAAGTTGGCGGGACGGGAAAACAGTTTGGCGAGTTGAAGCCGATTTCGCTCGCCACCGGAGAGTGTCTTGATGGAAGAAAGCGCTTTGTCGGGAGTGAAAAGGAAGTCCTGGAGATAGGAAATGGCGTGTTTTTGTTTCCCGTGAACGGATATCGTTTCCTTTCCATCAGCGAGATTCTCAAGAACTGTCGCGTCCTCATCGAACTGTTCTCTTAGCTGGTCGAAATAAGCGACTTGCAGCTTGGTTCCGCGTTCGATGTATCCCGATGAGGCTGAATTTTGACCCAGCAGAGCTTTAATCAACGTGGTTTTTCCAGATCCATTGGGGCCAACTACTCCGATGCGGTCACCACGATAGATTTCCAGAGAGAATGGTTGCAGAATTTTTCGACCTGAGATTTCAATTTCAGCGTTTTTCGCCCAGATGACCTTTCTTCCGGATTGATGTGAAGCGTGGCTCTCTAGCTTTGCGCTGCCTTGGCGGATACGACGATTGGCCTGTCGCTGCCGCATCTCCTTTAGAGCTTTTACTCTGCCTTCATTCCGGCTCCGCCTTGCTTTGATTCCTCGTCGCAACCAAGCTTCTTCTTTCGACAGCTTTTTTTCAAAAGCTTGTTGGTTCTTCGCTTCCGCTTCTAGCAAATCGGATTTTCTCGAAAGGTAGTTATCGTAGTCACATCGAAAGCTGCGGACGTTTCCCAAATCAATCTCAACGATTCGGGTTGAAAGGCTGCGTATCATGGATCTGTCATGAGTCACGAAAATCACCGTTGCGTTGCGTTTACGCAGGTAGGTTTCCATCCAAGCAATTGAATTGATGTCCATGTGATTGGTGGGCTCATCCAAGGCGAGTATAGCGGGATCGTCTACCAATGCTTTTCCCAGCAGGGCTCGCCGTTTCATGCCGCCTGACAGTTCATCGAAGCGAGCGGATGGGCTGAGCTCTAGCTCTTGAACCACACGTTCGATACGTTGCTCCATTTTCCATTGTCGATCCTCGTCGATTGAGTATGCGATATCTTTGCCTTTGAGGGCTTGGCATGGAGCGATTCCATCACTTCCGTAGCCTTCGGCGACTATTTCGGATACCGATTTGCCGGTATTGGCCGGAATATCTTGACGAAGAATGGCAGGTTTCCCCCCTTGCGGAAAGTTGACGGTCCCTGAATTCGGAGCTAAATCGCCCACGATGGTTTTGAGTAGAGTTGTTTTTCCCGAGCCGTTTCTGCCGAGCACGCATACTCTCTCTTTCGCGTCTATGTTTAGCGTTACTGAATCCAGTATAGGAGATCCGCTCAACTTAATTGAAACATCTGATAGACTGAGAACAGGCATAATTCTTGGAAATAGAATGCAGGCATGAAGATGGGGCAATGCAAGCCATACGAGCTGGTTTGAACATATAGGTAGATAGACGCTCCATTTGGGAAGCGGAGATCTTTAGCTTGAAAGGCAATGAGGCGTCGATCACTCCTAGTAGGCCCGTTTAAAACTCTCATATTATGCCCCCTCTACAGCACAAAGGTATCGCAACGAACAACTTGGCAGAAATGTACCGCGCGGCGGCAGAGCGGTATGGAGACCTGCCAGCATTCGCCAAGCGTGTTAAAAGTGGTGTTTTCCAGCCAATAAGCTATCGCGAGCTGTACGTTAGTGGAGCGCATTTGGGAACGGCATTGATAGATCTCGGCGTCGAGGCGAGGGATCATGTAGCATTGCTGTCAGACAACCGTGTGGAATGGAATGTGGCGGACTATGCCATTGTAATGATTGGGGCAGCGGATGTTCCTCGAGGCACGGATATTACAAATCAGGAAATTGAATACATCATTAATCATTCGGGCAGCAAAGTTGTATTCGTTGAGACGAGACGGCTTCTCGACAGGGTGGTTTCGCTGATGCCCAAGTTGGACAAGGTTCGTCATCTAGTTTTGATGGATCCCCAGGCAACACCTCCAGAAGGGGTCCTTTCAATGGGCAGCCTTATCAGTCGTGGCCGAAAATTGAGATCAGATGGTGACCGGCAAGTAGAGCAAAGGATGGAAGGTATTTTAGCGGAGGATCTCTTTACCGTGATATACACATCAGGGACAACTGGAACGCCCAAAGGCGTCATGCTTACTCACGCGAACATGGCGTCGCAGGTAAAGTATTTGCCCTTCCCCTTGGAGCCAGACGATCGTTTGCTTTCCATACTTCCGGTCTGGCATAGCTACGAAAGAGTATTTCATATGATTGCCATAAGCAATGGGTGCTGCACATACTTTACCAGTCTCAGAACCTTAGCAGACGATCTAAAAAAGGTTAAGCCGACCATGATGGCGTCAGCTCCCCGGCTTTGGGAAAATCTTTATTTGCGAATTACCAAGAATGTCCGTGAATCCCACTGGATCCGTCGAGGCTTGTTTCACTGCGCCTATTTTAGTTCCAGAATGGTTAAAGGGTCGCTGTTTTTCCTTCAAGGGAAGCAGATCGATTTAGTTGGAAGATCCGTGTTTCAGTCGCTGGGAATAGGTGTGTTGCACACGTTGCGGATACTGCTGTTTTCTCCGCTCTATGTCGCTCTCAATGCGGTCGTCCTGGAGAAACTGCGACTAATTGTTGGAGGGAGTTTTAAAGGTACAGTTTCCGGTGGCGGGGCGCTGCAACCGCATGTCGATGAGTTTTTCAACTACATCGGCATTCCAGTACAGGAAGGCTATGGACTTACCGAGACCTCCCCAGTGATTGCCGTTAGAACACAACCAAAGCTGGTTATTGGGACAGTAGGTCCGCTGTATAAAAATACCCAGGTTAGGATCGTTGATTTGAATACAGGAGACATACTGTTCCCAAATCCGGGTCTACCGAGAGAAGGCAGGGGGCTGAGGGGAGAAGTCCACGTCAAAGGGCCTCAGGTGATGAAAGGGTATTTCAAGAGTGAGGAAGCTACCGAGAAGGTACTCAAGGACGGTTGGTTAAATACAGGGGATATCGGGATCTATACCTACAACGATTGTCTGAAAATCGTCGGGAGATCGAAAGACACGATCGTACTTCTCAACGGAGAGAATATCGAGCCTATCCCAATCGAAGCCAAGATATGCGAATCGCCCTTGATCGATCAATGCATGGTAGTGGGCCAGGACCAGAAGTATTTGGGGGCTTTGGTTGTTCCCTCCTCTGAAGGCTTCCAGGAAGCTGGTCTAGGAAAAGAGTCTCTTGAAGAGCTGTCGCGTAGCGACGATGTGGAAGAACGCGTCTTGGACGAAATTAAGAGGCTCGTATCGAGCGAGAGTGGGTTCAAGAGTTTCGAACAAATCCAAAGCGTTCGGCTCGTGCCGAAAGCGTTCGAATTAGGGGACGAAATGACGAACACCTTTAAAATTAAAAGGCACGTTGTCTCCGAAAAGTACGGGGATCTTATCGCCAGCGTTTTTTAAAAGTAGTTCTGGTCTCTACCTGAGCAACTCGCACTTGTTGTGGCGTACGAAGTAGAGGGCTGCCGCAGTAAGCAGCAAGTGTATTCCAACATTTGTGACACCGTCAATATTGCCTAGCAGCATGAGTCCGTAGGCAAGGCTCACATAGATTAGGCTGATGATCGCTAAAGTGTGCTTGGTGCGAATCCCCAGAAAGAGCGCTAGTCCAAGCAGGACTTCGACATAGGCAATCGAGTAGAGAAAGGGCGCATGAAGAAAAGCGGGGAGGTTGGTGCCGGAAGAAAAGACCTCGATTCGGCCTGCCACGAATCCATCGTATAGATTGCTGAATGAATAGCCTTCATCGCTATTGAATTTTCCTAGCCCCGCGGTCAGGAAGCGTAACGAGAGAAATAAACGAAGCGATAAAAAAGCCCACGTTTCCGCTGACCAATAAAGAATGGAGCCGTTGCGTTGATTTGAGTTTCTTGGCATTTGAGTGATAGGATATTGAAGGGTGGTCTATTGGGTGAAAGTCCGCTGTTTGCTAGAATTTCAGGGATCCAGCAGTAAAAAGCTCCGTCTTGACGGTATCGTTTTCTGCGTGGAACCATTCTTTGCGCGTGTATTTGCGAATTAAGTACGTTACGACTGTAGAAGTGTTGACTATGAAAAACGAGTAGAGCAGGGCGGGCCATAGAATATCGCCTGATATTTGGCTGCCGAAGCTCAGCAGTATAATGGCGAACGCGAGGGGGCCGTTTTGGATGCCAGTTTCTAGCGAAACGGTCCGGCTTTTCCGCTTATCCATCCCCAGGGCTCGGCTAAAATAGTAGCCGAAGAGGAAACCGCCAAGACCCAAGAATATGCTAGCTACCAGGATGAATGGACTGGTTTCGTTGGGATTCAACATTCGATCAACGTTTCTCGGTAGCCAGCTAATAATAAGAAAGATGATAACGATAATTCCCAACGCCCCTCCCGTTTCTTCCATGTTCTTGCCCCAGCGTTCGCTCTTGGATTTGAGAAACATGCCTCCGGCTACTGGCAATAGGCAAATTAGAAGCGATCCTACTACTTTTCCTAAATCAATCTGAATTTGATCGCTCGTGAACGGACCGGCGTAAATGCTTAGCAGGATGGGCATGGCCACAAGGGCGACCAAAGTCGTCAGTGTGCTCAGGGATATACTCAGGGCCAGGTCCCCTTTAGCGAAATAATTGAAGAGGCTAGATGTCGTCCCTGAAGGGCAGCAAGCTACGATTATCAAGCCGATTGCGACGGGATCGGAAAAATTGAACAGTTTGGCCATGCCGAACGCTAAAGCTGGCATTATCAGGTATTGTGAAAGAAATCCGACAATGGCTGGTTTAGGATGCCGGGCAGCGTCTTTAAAATCCTTGATGGAAAGGCTACAACCAAGGCCGAACATGATGACGAACGTCATCAGTATCAGCAGGTTAGTCTCGGTTGGGGTAAGCATCCATTGTTAAGTATGAGAGATTCTCACCTCTCGTCAATAGTTGCTCCCATTTCGACCCCTCTCGATTCCCGCTATCCTACCAAACCTTTTTGCCTGTGGTATTAACTCCGGTGTAAAAGGCGCCGATAGAAGGAAAGCAATGCGCTCGCTCTGTCTTTTAGCCATTATTTCCGTATTCCACGGTCTGGTATATGCCCGAACACCGAAGTTCGAACCGACAGAAAAGCAGATATCGGAGCACAAGAGCGAAGTTTTTTGGATCGCTCGCAACTATATCGTTAAGACATTCAATCTGGATCCGGTCGAAGAAGGGCGTTTCAATGCTGTCCGATTCAATTCAACGGGCGTTTGGGGAGATTTCCGGTGCCGTATCAAGGAGCTCGGAGATCATCGCTACGAGGTTCGGGGATGGATTTCGGCCGATGGCTATGAGGGCCAAGAGATCGTCTGGTCAGTAGTGTTAACCTACGCGCTTTTGGACCCCGGTGGTTGGAAATATCGCCGTTTGGATGAGTCTTTCGACAATGATCCGAAAATCACTTCTTGGCGATTTGGGCATTACCGGAGCGTTCCCTACGAGGCGGAGTACTCGGATGACTTTCTCGCAAGATCCGACAAATATTGAAAAGCGTTCCAGTATCGAGACAGACTATCGCCTAGCGGACCATCTGCTTTAACTGCTCTGTCGGGAAGTACTTTCCAGGGCAGAGCGTGTGCTTGGGGTGCATGAGTTTGTGGGTAGTCACATTCTTAGCCGGAATTCCTGTTTTGGATCGCAGATAGTCGATAAGCGCTTCGAGTTGATCGAGCTGTCGAGACTTCGGCCTGGTTTTTTCGAAGTTTCCAATTAGACAGATGCCGATGGCCACCTGATTGTGGGCCCAGAGCTTCATGTGACCGCCGTGCAATTGTTTCTCCCACCGATTGCCAATGTAGATATCGCCATTCTTCGTTCCTCGAGTGCCATTCTCGATGACGAAATGGTAGGCAAGCCCATTTTCCATGCGCCTCTCTTCTCGGTGAAAGCGAGCGATATTCACCGCTCGATCGGCGGTCGTTCCACTGTGGTGTACGACAATGCTTTTCCATTGGCCCCGCTTGATATCGATTTTGTCCAGAGCGTTTCGAACGCTCCAAGGAAGGCGCGTGTATTTAGGGGGAGCGACACCGGATTTCGAAGGAATGCGAATGACCTGCCCTACGCGAATTTTATTCAAATTTCGAATGCCATTGAAAGCCCCGATTTCTCTAGCATTAAAACCATGCTGGGTCGCTATCGAAGATAGACTTTCACCCTTGCGGACCTTGTATTCAATATATTGGGGCGCAGTGCCAGGTATCTCCAGCTTTTGGCCAACGACAATCTTGTCAGCGTCTCTTAGGTTGTTGGCTTTCTTAACCGAGTCTACCGTTACTCCGTAAGATTTAGCGATCGCTGTCAGATTCTCGCCTTTACGCACTTCATGGACCAGAGCCTGACTCACAGGCAGGGTAGCTACCGCGAGCAGGAAAAAGAAAATACGGCTGGCTATCATAGGAAGCTAAGCTTTGCTGGAAGATCGCTTTTTCAGAATTTTCTGCAGTTTTTTACGATCTTCCTTGCTGACGATGTATCCAATGCAATTGGACTCTCCGCAAAGACACGGATGCTCTTCCCAGTGTTCCAAGTCGTATCCGTAATTAAATGTCAGCTCTTCTCCTTTTTTTATGCTTCGCAAAGCGACCAGCCAAATTTCGCCATCGATATCCTGGGCTTCGCAGTTGGGTTTGCAGGAATGATTCGCCAGTCGAGCGATATTCCACTCAAAGTTTCCGTCGAGATCCCGCTTCTCGTCTAGATTGAAAATGTAGACGGATCCGTCTTCACTCTCTTGGGCGGCATCATGCTGGGCGAGTCCTCTTCGCGTGGACTCTTTCTTGGGAATCAATTCCCCTAGATACTGGATGATATAAGCCTCTTTGGGAATCCGCTTTGCCGCAAAAAGCCCACGATTGTGGATCGCGGAAGAAGCAGTCGCTACATACGGAAACTCAGGCGGATTTCCGTCTTCGTCTAAACCGACGAATACCCGTTTCCTCGGCTTTTTCGACTTCCTTTTGCTATCTTTCAATTTCCTGGCCATCAGGCGCTCCGCTCAGGGTTTCGAGGCGGTTGAGCAAAGCCGTACGGCCAATGCCATCGAAGGCAATCCATTTCTGTCGATGGGATTAGCCTCTTTGAATCTTGATAGATTTTTGCCGAATACTCGGTTTTTTGGAAGTGAATACTGAAGGCTATTCGCTAGTTTCGCCATTGCTGAAGGCGGCTCGTATTCGAGACTTCACATAACCTAGCGGATTGAGGATCGGGAGGTCTAATTGGCCATTGATTGGAGAAGCATTCCTTAGAAACTTGCGACTAGGCGGGAATTGCGTTTTGGTGACCAACAAAGATTTGGAACGAGGCAATTAGAGTTGAGGTCGAAAAAAATAAGTCATGCGGCATTTGAGACAGCAGAAGCCATTTGAAGAAAAGCGTGAACTTTGGCGCAGCAAGCTCGATAAGCCGATAGGTCCAGGGATGATGCTAACCTTGATCCCCACTTTGATCATGTGTGTTTTCCTCGTCATGGCCGCTCCTTATTTGAAATCGATTCTGTTGAAATTTTTCGAAATGGATAAGGAGAGTGTGATTGTACCTATCACCTTAACTGAAGACTTAGAGCCTACATTGCCCGCTACGCCTCCTCCCAATCCCGAGATTGCCATTGCCGAAATTTATCAGAGGCAGTTTGAAAAGGAGGGGTTTGACTGGCGAAATCCTCCGGAAATCGAGATTCCCGATGGAGCCCCTTCCGAAGAAATCGTGAAGGAGATAAAGCCGGTCCCGGTCGAAATTCCCTTGTCGACTCGGCCACAGGAGCTCGAGCCGAACTTGTATCAGATAGACGAGTAGGTTTTCGCTAGGCTGGAGCTGCCGCTAAACCAGATTGTAGTCTCCTTGGAGCGTGGCGTCGGCTCGTTGGAGACAGTCGCTTACATCTGTCACAAGATTCCACAGCGTCTGCTCCCCTTCGCCGAGCAGATTCAACACAAGGAGGTCAGGCCCTTGGTTTTGATCTGGAAGCTGGTTGATTTCCCGGATAACCCCAGTGATCCACTTGGAAAGGTTTAGCAAGCATGCCATCTTTCCTGTCGTGGTGCAGTCCAGTGGCGAGAACTGGAATCGAACGGGGTCGGTAAACGTGTCAGGAAATCCCCAAAGACGAAGCAGCGTATAGCTCAAGCCGGAGCTACCAAAGCTTTTTAGCCGTTCATTCAGTCGTCCAAAGGGATCAGTGAAGTGATGTTCGAGCTCTTCATCGTGCGCTTCGCTTATGGCGCTGGCCAAAGAATGAAGCAAGCCGATGGAATAGGCTTCAAGTGGATCGAGCCTGTGTCTGGCCGCGAGGCTTTCCATGCAGACTGCGCAAGTAATTGCCCGTTTCCAGGCATCAACGCTGTAGCTTGCAGATTCTAAAGCCTCGTCGCAGTATTGATAGGCATAGATGCCAAGAAGATCGTACATGCGTTCGAACCCGACGGCAGTGGCGGCTTGTTCGATGCTCGTGTATCCTCCGGATTTCGCGTCCGCAAGTTGGTTAGCCTCTCTCAGGATACGTGTCGCGAGAAGGGGTTCCAGACGGATGAGAGCGATTATTTCGTCTGGATTGATATTCCCTTCAGAAACAAGGCTTTTCAGGCTATTTGAAATTCTGGGCGCGGGAGTCATTGTCTCAAACCGGCTTTGCAGCCGATCGACGGTTGTGGTGATTCGTTCCATGGCCCACTAAAACGCCAGAAGTTCAAGAACTTTAAGCGTTGTCGAAAAGAACTGGTAATGGAATCTATTTGCAAAGCTCGAAGGTACCGTAGCAGCGCGATTCGGAGTGGTGGTATTCCTCTAGGGTCTAACGTCGCTAATTACTCAAAGGTCGATTGAGGCCTACGAGTTGGAGTCTTTGATCGGGCTTTGGTCCTTTCCAATTAGAAATCCTCGTGGTCTCAGAGATTCCAAAATCTTTATTACTCTCTCCTAAGTAATTGGTTTTTAGCAACTTAATCGTAATTAGCAAATCGAGCATTGATTTTTTTATGGGTATAGATTTCGTATTTCGATGCGCGAGATCCCCGTCGTAAGGGGTCTCGCGTTTTTTATCATATGGAAGTTGTGTCCTCATGGATTTTGCCGTTTCTCATCGGTTTCGCGGTCGCATTTGTTGCAGGCTGGCTGATTTCGAGAAGATCGCGCGCCCAAGCTAGGACGGAAGCGGATTCGATTGTCTCACTGGCTAGGAGAGAAGCGGATGTCATAACCAAGGAAAGCCGATCGGAGCTAGAGTTGGAGATTCGCGAAAAGCGAAGCGAGATTGAGCGGGAAGCCAAGCGCATGGAGATGGAAATCGATTTGCGCCTCAATGAAATCAAATCCCACGAAGAAAGCTTAGCTGCTCTAGATCATGAGTTGCGTCTCAGGGAAAAGAATATCGAGGACGAGATTCAAGACTTGAAAGAAAATGAGAGCCGCCTTTCGGAGATGTCCAAAAATGTCCAGCGAACGATGGCGAACCTCGCTTCCATGGATGTGGAGCAGATAAAAAAGGAACTGCGCGAGCAAGTTAAGCTCGATAGCAATGACGAGCTCTCAATGTTGCGAAAAGAGCTACTAGAACGTTCCGAGGCCGATGTTAACCGGGAAGCCAATCGAACCTTGTTGGCCGCGATGCAGAGGATTGCCAGTAAACCGAACAGCGATATCAGCGCGGCGATCGTTCAGCTTCCCAATGATGACATGAAAGGACGCATTATTGGTAGAGAAGGCAGGAACATAAAGTGTTTTGAAACCGCTACAGGTACGACACTGCTCATCGATGAGTCTCCGCAAATGGTATTAGTTTCATCCTTCGACCCCGTTCGTCGCGAAATTGCCAAAACTGCCTTGGAGCGATTGGTTAAGGACGGTCGAATCCACCCAGCGACAATCGAAGAGTTTGTTGGGGCAGCGAGATTAGACGTGGACGAAATCGTTGAAAGCGCCGGCGACGCGGCGTCTAGCCGGCTGAAAATCTCCCGCCTCCACCCGGAGATCATCACGTTGCTGGGCAAATTGAAATTCCGTTCTTCCTACTCTCAAAACGTGTTGGAGCATTCGATTGAGGTCGGGCAGCTTTGCTCGATATTCGCTTCGGAGATGGGGTTAGACCCGAACGTCGCCAAACGAGCTGGATTGCTTCACGATATAGGCAAGGCGATAGATGGAGAGTACGAAGGAAGCCATGCCTTGGTAGGCGCTGATTTTGTTAAAGCTCGGGGAGAGAGCGAGATCGTTGCAAACGCAGTTGCGGCCCACCACGAGGAAGTCCCGCCTGAAAGTCTGTATGCGGGGATCGTCATTCTAGCCGATACCATTTCTGCAGTAAGGCCAGGCGCCCGTTCCGAGTCGATCGCTTCGTACATCGACAGACTGAATTCCTTGGAAACGCTGGCGGTTTCGTTCTCTGGAGTTAAATCCGCCTACGCTATTCAAGCTGGGCGCGAAGTAAGAGTCGTCGTCGATCCGGATAGTGTTTCGGATGATGAGGCCAAGAACCTCTCTCGAAGCCTTCGAGATCGCATAGAAGACGAGCTCGAGTATCCAAGTTCCATCCGAATCACTATAATTCGGGAACAACGGTTTACCGATACTGCGAAATAGTGGATTGCCAATTATCGAGAAAGCGATTTCTCGAGCCAGCATACGTCATAGTATCTGCCGAACTTGTATCCCACCTCGGAAAATACGCCGATCTCCTTAAATCCAAGTTTCTTGTGCAGAGCGATTGAGGCGTCGTTGGGAATCGTGACGCCACCGTACGCCCGATGAACGCCTTCTGTTTCCAACTGCTCGAAAAGGGCGCGGTATAGCTGGGTGCCGAATCCTTTACCCAGCTCGTTTGGATCGATATATATACTGGATTCTACGGAGGTATAGTAGGCAGCTTTAGATCTGAATTGGCTGCTCGACGCGTATCCAATTACCTTGTTGTATTGAATAGCGACTAGTAGTCTATAGGGGCCGGATAGTTGGTATTTCCCGAACCATGACGTCAATCGCTGCTTTGCCGATGTGGGTTCGACGTCAAAGCTAATGGGCGTATTCGCTACGTAATGATTGTATATTTCGGTAATACGAGGGACATCGTCCTCCTTGCCTGGCCTAATAGTGAGAGTTTTTTTCAAAGACCTTACGTTAACTTAGCTGCATTGGCACGCCATAGCGACTACGTGAGTTCGCCTTTCAACTGAAGAATTTTTTCCCTAAGCGTCTTCTCCAGCTTCTTCGCCATTGGCCCGTTTTGATTGTGCCCTGCTTCGTGTATTCTAACGGCCAGGATCTTGAGGGTATCGATAGTCGAACGGGAACTTCCGTCTGGGAGTTTCGATTCGATTTCGATGAGGGCTTTAGTCAATGCAATCTCGAGATGATGCATTTCGACGTAGGCCCCATCAGCTGTGGCTGTGGTCATTTCGTCGGCGAGAGCGAGGAGATGATTTAGAAGAGCATCGGTACTCAATTGCTTGACCTGGACGCTTTCGTAAGGCTTTGGATCTCGGTCGACATCATGGATGTCCATGCCGCCTCCACCGCAACCGGATAAGAAAAATAAGATGCAAATGGCCAAAGAATAGTAGTATTTCATTTGTATTCAGAAAAAAGCAGACAGGTTGTGTTAGTCATTCAGGATTCGGATAACATCCGCGTGTAGATCGGCATTGGCGGCGACGATTGAGTTTCCTTTTGCGGGATCGCGGCCTTCCCAATCCGATATCTTCGCTCCAGAGCCGCGAATGATAGGTATAAGCGCCATCAAGTCCCAAGGGTTCATCTCGGGATCTAGCATGATATCGGCTTTGCCGCAGGCGACCAGATAGTAGCCGAAGCAATCGCCCCAAGTCCGGGTAAAGTAGGTCTGGCGAGAAAGTTGATCAAAGTTGTTCGACCCCTTCACTTTGCCGATATACGCTTGGTCTGTGCAAAGGAGGACAGCTTTTTCTAGAGGCCTGCCAATCGTAGCGGAAACAGGTGATCCCCTGACGTAAGCGGATTTGCCATCTCCGCTGATTCTGTCGCCTATAGCTGGATAGTTAATGCAACCATAGATGGGCTCGCCGTGCTGCAATAGAGCGATCATGGTTCCAAATAGAGGGCTTCCAGCAGCGAAGGATTTGGTGCCGTCGATAGGATCGATTACCCAGGTCATCTCAGCATTCGGATTCACATCGTCGAATTCTTCACCCTTGATGCCATGTTCTGGGTAGAGTACTTGAATCGCCTCGCGAATTTCGCGTTCGGTCTCTCGATCTGCAAAGGTGACAGGGGTATCGTCCGATTTCGTCTCGACTACCAATTCTGGATTCCGGTAGGCGGCTAGTATCGTTTTTTGAGTTTCCACGCAGAGTTTCCGCGTAAATTCGTCGAATTCATCGAAGTGCATTTCTCTATGATTCGAAGATTGCGCGTTCAATCCGTGGGCTTAAAGCTTTTTGCGGACAAGATGGAAACCTATTGGGATGCAATTCCGATTCACGTAATCGATTTCGAGGGCGGTCCGCAGTGCGGTATCGTTGAATTCGGAGTCGTTTCGATAAAGGGAGCCTCCATTCAATCGGTTAGCTCTAGACTTTGCCGCCCCACGAGGAAAATTCCATCGCGTGAACAGGCTGTTCATGGAATTTCCTCACGGATGGCTGAATCGCAATCTTCATTCAAGGAAGAGTGGGGCCGCTTTGCGGCGCTAAGGGAAACGGGTCCCATGGCAGCCCATTTTGCCTCTGCGGAAAGCTCGATGCTGAGATCGGTGTTCCCCTATCCCCGTAGCTCGCCCAGCTGGTTCGATGGCGAGAAGCGAGTTGTTAGCTGGGGGCCTTGGATTGACACTGGAATATTGTATCGTGGTTTAGGATACGAAAATGAGTCGAATAAATTGCAAGACCTAGTTAGGCGGTACGGATTGCAAGCAGAACTGGATGAATTGGCAGCCGCCTATTGTCCGGAGGGGCGAAGAGGCTATCATTGCGCATTGTACGATGCGATTGCCTCGGCGTTGCTATTGATCAATTATTGTCAGAATCTGCCAGACGAGACGGTTCCACTAGCTAAGTTGATTGCTCATAGCCAAGGGAATTCAGCGAAGCGACAGGAGGTCGAACAGAGGGAGCTATTCTGAGACAACGTCTATCGTTCCGCAAGTAGATTTCGAGCAGAACTCTTACGAGAAGAAATTCGATGATGGGTCTATAGGGATTTTCGGTCCTGTTGTGCTTCTCACAGTTTTTCCAACTCGTCCTCTTTGCTTTGCAATTGCTCCGTTAGCCGAGTCCACTCCTCGTAAAGGGACTCAAGCGTCTCCTGATCCCGATCGTGCTTAGCCATGCTCGCTTTGGCTTCCGGAAGCTTGAAGTATTCGGGATCCGACATTTTCGCTTCCAATTCCCGTTGGCTCGATTCGAGGCTCGCTATTCGTTTCTCGATAGAATCGTGACGCTTTCGAATAGGGCTAAGATCAGCGACTAACGCGGCTCTAGCTTGACGCCTTTGTTTAGGGGTTAATTGAGCGCTTGCCTTAGACCGTGTCTTTTCAGATGTGCTCGACGATTGAGTTGAGTCGTTATCGATTTTGTTTTCAATATGCTCCAGGTAGTCGGTTACGTTTCCTGGGTATAACGAGAACCCATCCTTTCTTATCTCAAGCGTCCTCGTTACAATGCTATCGACGAAAGCCCGATTGTGGGAGACGATGAGAAAAGCTCCATCGTAGGATGATAACGCTTTTTGAAGGGCTTCTTGCGAACGCATATCCAGATGGTTCGTCGGCTCGTCAAGAACGAGAAAGTTGGCCTTTCGGGTAAGGATTTTTGCCAGAGCCAATCGGTTACGTTCGCCTCCTGAAAGAATGCGGGTTTTTTTGAATACATCGTCGCCATGGAAGAGAAAGGCGCCCAGGGCTGTTCGAAGCTGAGTGGTGGATTGGCCAGACTCGCTGTTCTCGAGCGTTTCCAATACGGAAAGCTCAGGCTCAAGCTCCTCCGCCTGATGCTGGGCGAAATAGGCGATCAACGTGTTAGGACCTAGCTCCCGCTTGCCGTCCTGGAATGGCTCGATTCCGGCAATGATCTTGGCTAGCGTCGATTTGCCAGATCCATTGACGCCAACGACCGCTATCCGGTCACCGCGTTCTATGCGGATAGAAGCCTTTTTGAATATGTTGAGATCGCCAAACGACTTCTCAATATTCTCTAGCGCGATTACTGTCTGACCGCTTCGGGGGCATGGGGGAAACGTGAAGGCGATCGACTCTTCATCGCTTTCGATTTCGATTCGATCAATTTTATCCAGAGCCTTAATTCGACTTTGCACTTGGCTCGCCTTGGAAGCTTTGTAGCGAAATCGCTCAATAAAGCGTTCAGTTCGCTCGATCTCCTTTTGCTGATTTTTAAAGGATCTGACAAGTTGCTCCTTTCTGGCTTTACTTTGTTCGACGTACTTGGAGTAGCTACCCTGGTAGACATTCAAGGACCCTTGTGTCAGCTCGAACGTTCGATGGCAGATCTCGTCGAGGAAGGCTCGATCGTGGGAAACCATTAGAATTGCGCCTTCATAGCGTTTTAAATACTTCTCCAGCCAACGTTGGGATGTAATGTCCAAGTGGTTGGTGGGCTCGTCGAGAAGCAGCAGGGATGGACCTGTTAGTAGCAACTTGGCAAGGGCGATACGCATCTGCCAGCCGCCGCTGAACTCGTCCGTGGGACGATTCATGTCAGCCTCCGCGAAGCCTAGGCCATGCAATACGGATTCAATTAGCGAAGGGAGCTTCTCGATCTGTTGTTCTTCGAGTGTTTGTTCCCAATCCCCAATCTTCTCGAGAGTACTTTGATAGACTTTTGATTCCGTATCCAAAGATTGCAGCTCATGCGTCGCTTCTTCGATCCGTTTTTTCAATTCGAGAATATCGGAGAATGCGGACTCGACTTCCGTGTAGAGGGATTTGCCCGAAGTTACGATACCATCTTGGGGCAGGTAGCCAATGGTTACGTAGTTCGCTTTGTCGATCGACCCGTCATCGGGAGCTTCTTCTTCGGCAAGAATTCTAAGCAAGGTTGTTTTGCCGGCTCCATTGGAACCAACCAGCCCAATTCGATCACCCGGTCCAATGCTTGCGCTGGCGTCGCGAAATATATGACGCTCGCCGTATTGCAGCTTTAGATTTCTCAGGAAAATCATGTATCGGTTCGGTCAATGCGTTTAGAGTTTCTTTGGCGACAGTCAATTCCACGGATACAGGAAATTTCATGAATATCCCGAGTCCTGTAACCCGACAAAGCTTCTCAGTCGACCAGGGCCTGTTGGAGAGCCTCCCAAGGAAGGGTAGCGCAGCGAATGCGGCTAGCGAATGCCTTTACTCCGGATAGGGATTGAAGCGAGTCGGACTCACTGAAAGTATCAGACTGGGGATCATTAAGGAAATCGATCAGCTGTTCGGCTAGTAAAGCGGCGTCGCGTTGACTAGAGTCGCTTATCCTCGTCGTCATCATTGAAGCGGAGGCTTTGCAGATAGAGCAACATTGGGCTTGAAAGCTGGCTTTTTCGATTCGGTCGCCAATGACCGACAAGTAGACGGTCACAATGTCTCCGCAAAGGGAGTTCTTGAGTTCGCTTTGCCTATTGGCATTTTCCAGAACGTAGTTGTTTTCTGGATTCCGACTCTGTTCGATCAAGGTTGCGCGATAGAGCGATTGCAGATTGGCATCCATTCTCCTATCAACCGAAAAGAGTCCGGACTTTAGTCAGCGAATCTACAAGAACGTCAATGTCATCGCTGTTGTTGTAAAAGGCTATCGAGGCCCGGGCAGTAGCGGAGATTCCAAATCGAGTCATCAGTGGCTCGCAGCAGTGGTGTCCGGTTCGAATGGCTACTCCCTCGGTGTCCAGTATCGTGCCAATGTCATGGGGATGGGCGTTTTCCATCGTGAACGAAATCGCCCCAGAGCGATGCTCGGGATTTCCAATGATCTCTACACCTTGACAATTCTTTAATCGCCCGACGGCGTATTCAATGAGTTGCGATTCGTAATTGTGTATCGTTTCCCTTCCGATCGATTCTATATAGTCGAGAGCGAATCCCAGACCAATAGCTCCCGCAATGTGAGGCGTGCCGGCCTCGAACCGGGATGGGGGCTCTTTGAAAGTAGTGCCATCAAAAGAGACACGAGAAATCATGTCACCACCACCTTGATACGGTCGCATTTTGCCGAGCAAAGATTTTCTGCCGTATAAGCCGCCAATACCGGTAGGAGCGAACATCTTATGTCCCGAGAACACGACAAAATCGCAGCCCATCGATTGAACGTCGAGAGGCATGTGCTGGATGGATTGAGCGCAGTCGATTAATGTGGCGATGCCTCTCTCGCGGGCTGCGGTAACGATCGACTCGATAGGATTGACGGTTCCTATGGAATTAGAGACGTGCACGATTCCCACTAGTTTCGTTTTCGGTCCTATCATGGATAGGCAGGTGTCGAGCTCGAGATTGCCGTGGTCATCGATTGGCGCTACACGTAATCGCGCTCCTGTGCGTTTAGCTAAGAGCTGCCAGGGAACGATATTGGCGTGATGCTCCATATGGGAAATCAAGATCTCTTCGCCGGCGTTGATTATGGGTTCCAAGAATGAGTGAGCGACCAAATTGATCGACTCGGTGGCCCCTCGCGTAAATATGATTTCGGATTCGTCGCTAGCGTTGAGGTATCGGGCTAGCTTCTGACGGGCCGATTCGTACGCGGCTGTTGCCTCGGTACTCAGCAAATGGACTCCCCGATGAATATTGGCATTCTCGTGCGAGTAGTATCGGCTAACCGCGTCGATGACCGATTGCGGTTTTTGAGTCGAAGCGGCGTTGTCCAGATAGATCAGCGGCTTGCCATTGACCGTTCTGCTGAGAATAGGGAAATCGACCCTGGCCTGCTTGAGAACGTCAGGTGTTGCGGGTGGCGTTAGGTTTTCGATCATTTGCCGTAAAATGCGTTGGTTGATCGCCTGCTTCGGGCCGGAGGCAAGTCAGCAGGCTCGTTCAACGTATTAGACAAACGGAATATCAATGGGGTCCAGGGAGTCGATTAAAATTGGAGTCATAAGCTATTCAGCGGGCCAATCTCGAGATATCGAATTTATTGAGGGAGAGCTTGCTTCGTCAGTGGGGCCTCATCATATACGCCAAATGCCTTTTAACGGACTTGGCCTCTCAGATACATTGCTAAAAACATTAGACGAGCTGGGTTTCGAAAAGCCTACCCCTGTCCAGGAAAAGTCGATCCCTTTGATACTCAGGGGGAAAGATATAATTGCTTCGGCCCAGACAGGTACGGGAAAGACAGCTGCCTTTGGTCTTCCAACCTTGGATAGACTATCGCCAGGCAAGCGGATCCAGTGTCTAATTCTCGAGCCGACTCGCGAGTTAGCCCAGCAGGTGGAAGAGGCTCTTAAAAGTTACTCTAGGCACTTAGACACTCGGATTGGAGTGGTTTACGGAGGTGTCAAATATGGTCGGCAGCGCGATATGCTGGAAAAGGGCGTCGATATTCTCGTGGCCACTCCTGGGCGGTTGCTCGACCATATCGGTCAAGGAGCGATTTCTCTGAAGAACGTTCAAGTGCTGATTTTAGACGAAGTGGACCGCATGCTGGACATGGGATTCCTGCCCGACGTTAGTCGCTTGATCAAAATGTGCCCCAAGGACCGGCAGACCCTCTTCTTTTCAGCTACTCTCCCGAATGCGATTCAAACGATGATGAAGTGGGTCCTCAAAGACCCTGAAATCGTGGAAATCGGGAGAAATCGTTCGGCAGCTGAAACAGTTACGCATGCCTTCTATCCAGTTGTTGAGCAGCAAAAGTACAAGTTGTTGATTGCCCTGTTGGAGAAGACTCATTTCGAAAGCGTTTTGATCTTCACTCGGACCAAGCTGAATGCGGACTACATTTCTCGTCGCTTGGAAAAACTGAATCATTCTGTTGCCGTCTTGCACTCGGATCGTTCCCAAAGCGAACGCAATGCAGCATTGAAGGGATTCAAGGACGGGAAATTTGAAGTACTCGTGGCCACGGATATTGCTGCGAGAGGTTTGGACATTGCCGGCGTGACGCACGTGATCAACTACGATGTTCCCCTCAACGCAGAAGACTACGTGCACCGGATTGGACGTACAGGACGGGCGGAAAGAGAAGGAGATGCCTTCACGCTTCTTACGGAAGACGAGCTCAAAAATGCGGCAGCTATCGAACACTTTGTCGGACAGAAAATCGAACGAAAGAAAATCGAAGGTTTCGATTACGCCTTTTCGGCCTTGTTTGAAGCGGAAGAAAAATCGGCCTCGCGGAAGGCGAAGAGCAAGGCCTACGGCAGGCTATCCCGTTAGAAGGAGGAGGAGTCAGAACCCGTGGTTTCGTCGTCCGTGTCGGTTGCCGACATGTCCAGGAATCCAGATACACTTAGATTCTCGTTGATCTCAATTTGGCCATACGAGAATGGCGAAGCGAGCAGTACACCTGCTAGCGTTAGTTTAAGTAGTTTATTCATTACGTTAGGTTTGAATTATAGAGCGTTTGGGAAAACCTTAGGCGTTTCCCCATTTTCCATTCTCATTTTGGCAACTTGGATGCCAATCAGCGGAAACTGGCATGCGATCGGCAAAATAGCCTCGATTTCAACAATGCCGCTCAAAACTGAACACTGATCCCTGATCGTCTGCTAGCTTTGACCAATCGCGATCCAAACACCGGGGAGAATCGTTTTGCGCTATTTACTCATTCTTTTTGGCGGATGGTATAAGTGGAACTAGTAGATTCGGGTGAACGCAAAAAACCCTCCCGCTTTAGCGAGAGGGTTCTGAGAAAATTGGTTAAGCGATTCCGCTTAGAATGTGAAAATGCTCTCGATCGCGAACGATGTGGCGTCGCCTTCGGTTCCGTAATCGGTTTGGCTAGCTTCGAAGAGGATGCCAAGATTGTCGTTGATGCTCCAGCCGGGGCTGATGGTGAACTTGGTCGCGGTTTCGCCGCCTGCCCAATCTTGCTCGTCTTCGCTGACACGAGCAGTGATGCCGAAGTTGTCGGTGATGCCCATATTGGCCATCAAGAGCCATTGGCTACCTTCCATGTTGACGCCGAAATCGTAATTGCTCCACTCAACGGCATAGGTCATGTTGCCGACCTCGTATGAAGCCCAGAGATTGAGAACGTTGCGGTCAGTGCCGATTTCCATACCGTCCTTGCCGTAGCCGAGGAAGAGGGTCAGGCCTTCGACTGGGAAGATAGCGACTTTGGCTTCCGCCCCGTAAGAGCTATCGCTAATGGATCCATCAGGGCCGTAAAGAGAATCGACAAGCGAGACGCCGAAGTTCACGAAATCATCGCCGTAGTTGACACGAACACCGTTGCTGTGCCCGGGGCGGAGATCGATAAGATCATAGGCAGTCGAGTACTGGTAGAGACCGGTTTGCTCCCAAGACTCGAATCCGAGGTAGCTGCGGTACTTGCCGGCGTCGATTGATAATCCATCGCCAACATCGTAGGTCAGGAAGGCTTGTTGGAGATCGAATTCCTCGTCGACGTTGTCGCCAAGGTAGTTGAGGTCGATCTGAGCCCCGATTTGATCGAAGTCGATTAGAAAATCGATTTCGGCTTGATCGAGATTGAAGGAGGACGTTTTGGAGGCAGTGGCTTCATTGTCTATATCGGTTGCCGACATGTCGAGGAATCCGGTTACACGGAGATTCTCGTTGATTTCAATTTACGCTTGCACTGCAGGAGCGGCTAAGAGGAGACCGGCAAGCGTTAATTTGAGTAGTTTGTTCATTGTAGTACTTATGAGTTAGTGACGTTTGATTTAGGCGCGTGAAAACAAATAGCTCTAGTTAGAGTGAATCGTTTTGGTACACGCACGAATTCTCCCACAACAGATGTCGCTGGCAGATAGAGGTTTTTGACTGTTTGGAATTCAAGATTCGCGCTCTGGCTCAAACGTATGTAGGAGACGAGATTACGGAGTGCAAAAGCCTCGTGAAATAGTTTGAATCGAAGGGAATTGAGCATGAAGAAAACTGTCAAAACCGCCAATTCTGGGGGGGAATTTGCCGGAATCTAGGAGAATTTCGTGCAATTGTTGCATTTCCGGTCCAGGCAACTAGCATTGCTAGCAGTGGAATAAAGGGGAAGCGGTCTAAGGCAAAGCCTGATGCAAATCGCGATTCAGAATAAGGAATCAGGCTTCTTCTGAAGGGTCACCTTCGTCGACATCGACAATTCGAGCCACGCCGAGCAATTGGTCTCCCTCATTGAGGTTGATACAGCGAACTCCCTTGGTTGCCCGACCGATAATGCTGATGTCTGCTACGCGTGTGCGAACCGCTTGCCCATTTTTGGTGAGCATCATCATCTCGTCTTCATCGAAAACGGTCAACGCCCCTGATACGCCGGTAGTTTTGGCAGCAATGACACCGCTTCCACCGCGTTTCTGAACGGGGTACTCCTCAAATTTGGTTCGTTTGCCTTGCCCGTTTAGTCCGCAGATGAGCAACGTTCCATCCGGGTTCACAACTTCCATGGCTTTGGCGTCATCGCCGTCCGCCAATCTGATGCCGCGCACGCCACGAGTTGCCCGACCTTGATCGCGAAGATCGGTTTCGGCGAACCGTATTGCTTTCCCTTTCAGCGATACGATGACCAAGTCGTCCTCGCCACCGGTCAATTTCGCCGAAATCAAATTGTCGCCTTCATCGATATTGATTCCGATAATGCCTCCCTTTCGGAAGTTTCGGTAGTCGTTCAGGTTGGTCTTCTTAACGACGCCGTTCTTCGTGCACATGACCAGATGCAGCGTGTCGACGATTTCCTGCAGGCAAATCATGGCGGCGATCTTCTCGTCCTCCTGCAATTGCAGAACGCGGGCGATCGAGCGGCCCTTTGAGGTGCGAGAACCTTCCGGGATTTCGTATACTTTTTCTACATACACGCGGCCATTGTTCATCACGAAGAATATATATTCGTGCGTATTGGCAGTGAAAATGTGCTCGATGAAATCCTCGTCGTAGGTGTTGCCGCCTTGAACGCCTTTTCCGCCCCGCTTCTGGGTGCGGTATTCACTGTCGCTGGTACGCTTGATGAATCCCTTGTGGGAGACGGTGATGAAGCACCCCTCGCGCGGGGTCATATCAGCTTTGGAAATATCGCCTGCGTAGGGGACGATCTCGCTTTTGCGCGGGGACGAGTATTTTTCTTTTAACTCTATAAGCTCGGTTTTGATTATCCCGAGGAGTTTCTGTTCGCTCTCTAGAATGCTTCTAAGCTCCTCGATCAGTTTGATAAGCTCTGCGTATTCTTCCTCGATTTTGTCCCGCTCCATGCCGGTTAGCTGGTAGAGCCGGAGGTCGAGGATGGCCGCCACTTGCCTGTCGGATAGCGGGTATTTGCCCTGAAGCCTCTCTTTGGCTTCATCTCGGTTGGCTGATGAGCGGATGATCTTTATAAAGTCATCGAGATTGTCTAAGGCGATTTTGTAGCCTTCCAGGATATGGGCCCGGTCTTCCGCTTTTTTGAGCCTGAAGGCGGTGCGGCGATAGACGACTTCGCGACGGTGATCAATATAGCAATTGATCAGCTCCTTGATGTTCATCTGCTTGGGCCTACGATTATCCAGAGCCAGAAGATTTACGCCGAAGCTGCTTTCCAAAGCCGTTTTCTTGAACAGCTTGGACATCACAACTTCAGGGAACTCGCCGCGTTTAAGCTCGATTACGATGCGAGTATTCTCATCGGATTCGTCGCGCAAGTCGCTGATGCCTTCGATTTCCTTAGAAGAAACGAGGTCGGCGATTTTGGTAACGAGCGTTGCCCGATTAACGTTGTAAGGTATTTCGGATACGACGAGGCGTTCGCGATCGCCGTCCATTTCTTCCGATTGAACGATGCCGCGCATGCGAACGATGCCGCGTCCGGTTCGCATGTACTCGTCGATCCCCTTGGTGCCGACGATTTGCCCGCCAGTTGGAAAGTCGGGCCCTTTAATGTGAGTCGCTAGTTCGTCTATCTCGATATTGGGATTGTCGATTTGGGCGCAAATTCCGTCGATGAGCTCATCGAGATTGTGGGGTGGAATGTTGGTAGCCATTCCCACCGCGATCCCGGTTGACCCGTTCATCAGTAGATTGGGAAGTCCAGCCGGCAAAACATCTGGCTCGGTCGTGCTCTCCTTGTAGTTGGCGATGAAGTCGACCGTATCTTCATCGATGTGACGCAGGAGATCTTCCGCTAGATTGGTGAGCCTACATTCGGTGTAACGATAGGCCGCAGGGGCATCCCCGTCGACGGAACCAAAATTGCCTTGCGGATCGATCAGCGGGTAGCGCATCACCCAACGTTGGGCCATGCGAACCAGAGTGTCGTAGACAGAGCTGTCGCCATGCGGATGGTAGTTCTTCAGCACTTCGCCGACAACGCCGGCGCATTTGTCGAAAGAGCGATTGTGGAGCAGGCCTTCGCGCAGCATTGCATACAGGATGCGTCGCTGGACAGGTTTCAGTCCGTCTCGGGCATCGGGCAGGGCTCGGCTTACGATCACCGACATCGAATAATCGATGTAGGCCGTTGACATGATCTCGGTGATACTGGCGGAGGATATGCGTTCTGGAGATTGATCCATTTACTTGCTGAAAATTCTTTGTGGGAGGCAGGAAATTATTATATGACCAAAATTTGGATATGGTATGCTTTCAGATTCAAATCTGATGTATGGTCGGATCCGCAATTAGACGTCGAGATAGGAAACATTCAACGCATTGTCCTCGATGAACTCTCTTCGAGGAGCCACTTCTTCGCCCATTAGAATGGTGAACATCTCGTCGGCCTTGGCAGCATCATTGATGTTTACTTTGAGCAGCCGCCTTTTGCCTGGATCCATTGTCGTTTCAAAAAGCTGCTTTGGGTTCATTTCGCCTAAGCCTTTGTAGCGCTGAATGTTAAGGCCTTTCCGCCCGAGCAGGCGAATCTGGCGGAGGATCTCCATGTTGGAATGTATGCCGATCGATGTCTCGTTCATCTGTCCTTCGTTTTCGCGTATCGAATAAATGGGTTCATCGGAGGGCAGAAAATGGGACAAATCCAGGCCGATATCCTCAATCTCGCGCAAAAGCTTGGACATTTCGTTGGCTTCGAAAATCTCGAATAGCGAAATGCGTTTGGATACTCCGGCTTCTGTATCCTGAATGGTAACGGTTGCGGTGTCGCTGTCGAAGTCCTCTGCCCCTAAGCCGACCTCCTCGACGAAATCGGCCCGATCCGTTTCGGAACGCAGAAAGCGAAACGTTTCCTCGTTGCCTTCGCGAATGCGAGCCAGGTATCTGGGTAGGCTGTGATCTTCTTTTGAATACTGTTCCAAGTACTCGCCGATGGAAGCTCCATAACGCGTAACTGAGCCACCAATACGTTCGAGTTGGGCGAAAATCTCTACAATGTGGTCAAGTTGTTCGGAATTGAAGGAATGGCCATCATCGAGGCGAACCATGGATACGTCTTCAGAGCCGAGTTCGAGCAGCATGCGATTCAGCTCATCGTCGTTATCAACGTATTGCTCGCGACGTTTGCGCTTAATCTTGTAAAGAGGTGGCTGGGCGATGTAGACGTAGCCACTGTCGATCAGGTCCTTCATCTGCCGGTAGAGGAAGGTCAGCAGGAGGGTTCGGATGTGAGAACCATCCACGTCCGCATCGGTCATGATAATGATCTTGTGGTACCGGGCCTTATCGATGTTGAAACCACCATCTCCCTCGACATCGCCAATCCCGCAGCCAATAGCCGTGATCATGGTCCGGATTTCGTTATTGGAGAGAACTTTGTCGATACGGGCTTTCTCGGAATTGATGAGCTTACCGCGTAGAGGCAGAATGGCTTGGGTGTGGCGATCGCGACCTTGTTTGGCCGAACCACCAGCTGAGTCACCCTCGACAATATACAGCTCGCTTTCTTCCGGTTTCCGCGATGAGCAGTCAGCTAGCTTACCGGGCAAGCCTCCACCGGATAGAGCTGATTTACGGACGGTTTCCCGCGCTTTTCGGGCAGCCTCGCGGGCTCGAGCGGCATTGAGACACTTGTCGATGAGCCGCTTGGCTAATTTGGGATCTGTCTCGAAGGCGTACTTCAAGCGCTCGCCCACGATTTTCTGAACGATACCATCGACTTCAGAGTTGGATAGCTTGGTTTTGGTCTGTCCTTCGAAGCGCGGCTCGGGAACTTTGACGGAGACGACAGCCACGAGTCCTTCTCGAGCGTCGTCTCCGGTGATCGAGGGGTCCTTATCCTTGATCAAGTTGTTGGCTCGCGCGAATTGATTGATTACCCGTGTGAGAGCCGTGCGAAAGCCGGACAGGTGGGTCCCTCCTTCGATATTGTATATCGAATTGGCGTAGGCGAACAGCTGCTCGTTGTAGGAGTCGTTGTATTGAAGCGATACGTCGACGGCCGTTTCAGGAGCGTCGGGATCGTGAGCATTGGACACAACATCCCCGAACGAAATCGGGTCCTCATGCAGCACGGTCTTGGAGCGATTTAGGAAACGAATGTACTCGGAAATCCCGTCGTTGAACTGGAAGTGCTCGCTCTTGTTAGAGCGCTCGTCGTCCAGCGTGATACTTACCCCTGGATTAAGGAAGGCTAGCTCCCGAAGGCGCTTGGCGAGGATGTCATACTGGAATGCACGCGTCTCGGTGAAAATTTCCGGGTCCGGCTTGAAGCTGATCTTAGTCCCGGATTTCTTGGTTTGCCCGATAACGCTGAGCTTGCTGGTCGTTTTGCCTTGGCTGAAGCGCATCTGGTGGATCTTGCCGTCTTTGCGAACCTCGGCCTCGAACCATTCCGATACGGCATTGACGCACTTGGCTCCGACTCCGTGGAGACCGCCAGATACTTGGTAGGCTCCCTTGCCGAACTTGCCCCCTGCGTGCAGGTTGGTGAGCACCAGTTCCAGAGCCGGCATGTTGTATTTCGGGTGGATGTCGACGGGGATGCCGCGTCCATCGTCTTCGACCGAGCAAGAACCGTCCAAGTGAATAGAAACGCGAATCTCTTTGCAGTAGCCGGCTAGGGCCTCGTCGATCGAATTATCTACGACCTCAAAAACGCAGTGATGAAGGCCGCGTTCGTTCGTGTCCCCGATGTACATATCGGGACGTTTCCGAACGCCCTCTAAGCCTTCCAGCTTCTGAATTTTCGAGGCATCGTAGTCCTTTGCTCCATCGTGATTTACGGGATTGTTTTCAGCGTCGCTCTGCGGATCCATATAGTCGAAATAGTCAATTGAAACCGTCGCAAATCGCGGGTGCGATCACAACCTTTTTCTACGCTCTTTTCCGGTGGGATTTTCCAAGCGATTTGGGCTTGGATTTAGGAATGGCGGCGTGGATTAAAGCCGGGCATTGAAACGTTTGCGTTACGGTGGGCAAGGTCTTTTTCCGCTATGGGTGAATCGATCTCTTTTGGTGGGAATGATCGACGGTTTCGAACGGCTTTTTTTTCTCGCTCGCGGGGTCCTCGCTCGCCAGCTTCGAAGTCAAGATGAAGCTGACGGTGAAGCTAGACTACGCCTGTCGGGCAATGACTCAACTAGCGAAGCGGTACGAGCGTGGCCTGGTTTCCAGCATAGACCAAGTCGCTGAAGCCGAGGAAATCCCAGCCAAGTACCTGGCCCAGATTCTGAGCGACCTGAGGCAAGGTGGACTGGTGGAAAGCCGCCGTGGAAAACAGGGAGGCTACCTGCTATCTAAGGAGCCTAAAGCTATATCGCTGTTGGATATCGTCTCCGTAGTGGAAGGGGATTGGTCGGGTGAAAGCGCCCGGCTGGGCGGCGATTCGGGGGAAGCGGTGGAAGCAGCCTGGAAGGATCTTTGGCGCCAGTTCGAGAAGAGCGCAGAGTCGGTCAGCCTGGCAGATCTGGCTATCCACGAGCCGAAGGCCATGTATTACATTTAGGGGAATGTGGTGATGCTCCTTGACGGGGTCAGAAATACCGCCTCCAATCGTAGCGTCTTCTATGGGCGATAACGGAATTACGAGTTTGTTGATCCTTCAGGATCGGGAAATGAATCTAGAGTGCATCGAGAGATCGCTTGAGGCTCTGCCGCGAGAAAGAGAATCGATCCAGAAAAAGATCGTAGGCTTCGAAGAGGATATCGAGTCTGGCAAGCAGCGGATCAAGGAGATGGAGGTCCGGGGCAAGGCCATCGAAACGGAGATGGGCGAGGTGGAGAATCAGGCCCTCAAGTACAAGAGCCAGCAGCTCGAGGTTAAAAAGAACGAGGAGTACACGGCCCTGACTCACGAGATCGAGTTGGCTGATGCCAAGGTGTCCAGTTTGGAGGAATCGGAGTTGAAGTTGCTGTACGAGCTGGACGATGCCCGGGAGACCCAGTCCAAGGATGAAGCCGAGATCAAGGAGAAGATCGAGATGGAGTCGCGAGCCCTTTCCAGGCTGGACGAAAAAGAGGCGAATTTGAAAAACGAAATCGATGCGGCTCGCCAGGCCGTAGGCGAAGCGGAAGCCCAGGTCGACAAACAGCCGCTTTCAATTTACCGACGCGTTGCCCGAGGACTGAAATACCCGATCATCGTTCCGCTCAGGGACGCCAAGTGCCAGGGTTGCCACATGCGGGTATCGGCCGCAGTCGAAGTGGAGGCCCGCAAGGCTAACGAAATAACGACTTGCGACAATTGCGGACGCATCGTTTATTGGGACGCCTAGCTTCGGAGCCACGCGTTCGCTCCGCCGTTCTTTATTGATTTAGGTCCGTTTTAATGGCGGAGAGGAAAGTCCGGACGTCACAGGGCAGGATTCCTCGCGAAAGCGAGGGAGGCTCGCTTCAAGGCGGGTCGACGGATAGCGCCACAGAAAATATACCGCCACCTTCGCCAAGGCTTCGGCGGGCAGGCCCCGTTCAGGGGATCTGTTTGGTGAAGGAGGCAAGGGTGAAATGGTGGGGTAAGAGCCCACCGCCGCTTCGAGCAATCGAGCGGGCAGGGCAAGCCCAATCCGACGCAAGACAAAATAGGGGGCAGAGCGGCCCGCTCGCCAATGCCCCGGGTATGTCGCACCTTTTTCGAAAGGGGCTCGCACTTCGCGAGTCAGATAAATGAACGCGGTTCCGCTTCGGCGGTTCACAGAATCCGGCTTATCGGCTCCGGAGCTAGACC
>MDTA01027402.1_pt1 | contig 43116 bp, 41 predicted proteins | sample 811151 | NCBI WGS metagenome assembly MDTA01 (sample SAMN05326648, study PRJNA326480) | marine metagenome | isolation source: seawater | place: Indian Ocean: South | collected 2010
AGTACCATTGGCGCTGGAGGGCTTGACTTCCGAGTTCGGTATGGGATCGGGTATAACACCTTCGCAATAATCACCGGCGGTAAGTGTTATACATATTTAATTTATATTGTAAACAATGAAATAAGCTAAAATTTACTAGTTTTAATTATTTTTTTTATGTAGTTCTTTAAACTTATTGTGCCAAACAATTTATATACTTTATTAGATAAATTCATATTAGTTAGTGCTGAGGCATATCTCTCACCAGGTCTTGAAGGTAAAAATTTAATTTTTGACTCAAACATTTTTGCTACCTCAATTATGCTATAACTTTTTTTATTTGAAATGCTGTAGTGTCTACATTTATTATTTTTCCAGGCATAATAACATGCTTTGACTGTGTCATTAATATGAGTAAATCTTCTAGTTTGAGTTCCAGGTTTAACAATTGTTAAAGGTTTATTATTTTTATATTGATCCTCAAAAATACCAATTACAGTTGCCATGTTTCCTGAGGAAATCTGTCTTTGACCATAAACATTGTAAAAATAAACTACTTCATATTTGAATTTAAACCATTTTTTCAAATTTTCTAGCATTTCAAGATTTTTTGATTTTGTAAACGCATAAGGAGATAAATCTTTATCATTTCCATTATTGCCAATACTTGCTGAAGTTGCTGAGTAAATTAATTTAATTTTGTTCATTAAGCAAAAATTAAAAACTTCATTTGTTCCAATAGTATTAGAGTCCATACAATCATTCATACTTAGAAAACTTTGATATATTCTTGAAAACTCACCAAAATGGAAAATAGAGTTTATTTTATTTTTATAATTTTTTAAAGTTTTGGAAATATTTTTTGTATTTGAATTAATATATTTTACTCTTGTGTTTTTTATATGATTTTTTTTTGAGCCAGATGAGTAATTATCTAAACTAATTATTTTTAATTTTGTTTTATTAAGAAAATACTCAATTAAATTTGATCCTACAAAACCAGCACCTCCTGTAATTACTATTATTTTTTTTTTACCAATCATCTAAATAGTTTTTAAAAAATGACTATAAGTTTTTAAAATAGCATCATTTAATTTTGTTTTAGACTCCCAACCATATTTTTTTGCTAAACTTACATCTAAAACTTTTCTTGGTGTTCCATTGGGCTTATTTAAATCATATTTAATTAACACTTTTTTATTAGGTAAGATTTGTTTTAAAATCTTTTGAGCATACTGCTTGATTGTATAGTCTTTTCCAGTTCCAATATTTATTACAGTTTCTTTTATTTTTTTTTTCATAAAATGAATACACGCATCAGCTATATCGTCAACATAGATCACCTCCCTTTTAGCTTTACCATTCCCCCACAAAATAATTTCATTTTTATTATTAAATTTTAATTGATGAGATTTCTTGATCAATGCTGGTAAAAAATGACAATTCATCAAATCATAATTATCATTTGGTCCAAAAGTATTGGTTGGCATTAAACATTTAAAATTTGTTTTATATTGATAATTATAACTTTCACACATTTTAATCCCTGCAATTTTAGCAATAGCGTAAGCATCATTTGTTTTTTCAAGTTCACCTGATAATAAGTAGCTTTCTTTAATTGGTTGAATACAATTTCTAGGATAAACACAACTTGAACCCAAAAAAATTAAATTATTTATATTATTTTGATATGCTGAATGTATTAAATTTGATTGTATAGAAATATTATCAAAAATAAAGTCAGCCTTAAATCTGTTATTTGAATATATTCCTCCTACTTTTGCAGCAGCTATAAATATAAACTCGGGTTTTTGTTGCTTTAAAAAATTTTGAACTTTTTTTTGATTTTTTAAATCAAGTTGTTTTTTTGTTCTATAAATTAGATTTTTATAACCTTTGCTTTTTAATTTACGTAAAATTGCACTTCCAACTAAACCAGTGTGACCAGCTATATAAATTTTCGAATTTAGATTTATCATTTTTGCAGATTTTGAAGCTCTGTGTAAATCATTTCTTTTACAAGATCTTTAATGTCTTTCTTCGGCTTCCATCTCAATTCTTTTTTAGCTTTAGACGCATCTCCTAAAAGAGTATCAACCTCTAGTGGTCTAAAATATTCTTTTTTACATGAAATTATACAATTACCTTTTTCATCGTAACATTTTGTATTAATTCCTTCACCAGTCCATTTGAATTTTATACCTAACACTTTAAGAGATAATTCAACAAATTTTTTTACTGAATATTGCTTGCCTGTAGCAATTACATAATCGTCAGGTTTTTTATTTTGTAATATCTTCCACATTGCTTCTACATAATCTTTTGCATGTCCCCAGTCACGTTTAGCATTTAAATTACCTAAATATAATATTTTTTGTTGTCCTAGTTTTATTTTACAAAGTGCAATGACAATTTTTCTTGTTACAAAGGTCTCACCTCTCACAGGACTTTCATGATTAAATAATATTCCATTGCATGCAAAAATATTATAGGCCTCTCTATAATTTATAGTAATCCAATGAGCATAAACTTTGGCAACACCATATGGACTTCTTGGATAAAATGGTGTTTTCTCTGTTTGAGGAACTTCTTTAACTTTGCCGTACATCTCTGAAGTGCCAGCTTGATAAAATTTTGTAATTTTTTCAAGTCGATGAAACTTTATAGCCTCTAATATCCTTAAAGCACCAATAGCATCTGCATTTGCTGTATACTCAGGAACTTCAAAAGAAACTGCCACATGAGATTGTGCTGCTAGGTTATATACCTCATGAGGTTTAATATTTTTAATAATAGTTGAAACAGACAAGGAATCCGTTACATCTCCATAATGTAAAATAAACTTTCTTTTTTTAACATGAGGATCTTGGTATATGTGATCAATCCTTCCTGTATTAAAAGAAGAAGATCTTCTTTTAACTCCGTGCACTGTGTAACCTTTGTTTATTAAAAATTCTGCTAAATATGAACCATCTTGTCCAGTAATTCCAAATATTAAAGCTTTTTTATTTTTCATTTTAGATAATTATAATTTATTATATATCAGTTTCTAATAGTAAAGATGATTTTTGTAAAATATTAAAATCTAACCAACTTATTCACATAGATATATTCAAATGTTTTTCTAAATGGCATCTTTGATTTATACAATTGATGAAAATTATTTTCTTTTAAAAAATTATGTATGTCTGAAAAAAAATAATTTTTAACAATCATATCATCATAATGATGCTCAAATAATACGTACATTGTCTTATGTAGTATATTTTTAGATCCTTTTAAAACCTCTAATTCATATCCTTCGGTATCGATCTTTATAAAATCAATGTTTTGTATATTATTTTTTTCAATATACTCAGAGAGTAAAATTTGATTGACCTCAATTTCTTTGAATAGATTTTGATTTTTTGAATTTTTAAGGAAAAAAAATTTTTTTTTAAAATATTTAGAATTTGTGTTTAAATCTCTTATTGTTGAAGATGATGACTCACTTATTTGTTTCATAAAGATTTTTTGATTTTTTGATCCTAATGCAAGATTTTCTAAAATTATCTTAGTATTGCTATATTTGTTTTTTAATTTATTTAAATTTTTACTTAAAATTTCAAATGTAATTGGATTTGGTTCAAACGAGTAAATTGAATTAATATTAAAGTTGCTTGCAAATAAGTTTATTGATTCACCTTTATGTGCGCCAATATCCAGAAAAACATCTAAATTGTGTACGTTTTTTTTTTTTAAAAAATTAACAAATTTTTTTTGATAAAAATAATCAAAAAAATTCAGAATATTTAATGTGAAAAATTTTAACATTTATTTTATTTTTCTGAAAAAAATTTTATATCCATATTTTTCTTTAACATCAATACGAATACCCTTATCACATCGCTTATCATATGAGTTACAAAAAAACTTATTATCAACTATCTGTTTTAATCTATTTTGAACTAAGAAATGATTTGCAGTTATTCTATAAACAGGACTCACAAATGGATTAAAATTATATTGGTTGTTTTCATTTACTAATCTATTAATATTTCTTCCAAAAAAAACTACAAAACCAATTAATATTAATACATTTGTTTTAAGCAAAATATTTTTTCGATGATTTCTGTTACTTAAAATATTTGAAATTGGTAAAAATAATAACAAACATATTAGTTGATAACCACCATAACGCAATGATGGATGATTATAAAACCATTCAAATAATAATATTAATATTATAATATAAATAAGTTTTTCTCCTTTATAAAATGCTAATAGATTTTTTTCTTGTGATCTAAAAACTCCAAGAAATATGATAATTAAAAATAGAATACCAAATATAAAATCTGAAACTTTATTAAAAAAATATTCTTGAAACCAATTAGGTACCCAATTGAAATATTGAATATATTCCTGAGGATTTTCAACTCTAAAATTTGGATTTGCTCCTGCTTTTGACCATTGTTCATACCAATCGTTCATAGCTAAAACTTCTTGCAATGGGATTGACCAACTAAAATATTCAAAACAAGTTAGAGATACTGGATAAATCAAACATCCACTATTTGCAAAATTAACAAACAGCATATTCCCAAAAAGAAATAAAAATAAATAAAAATAATAGCTTTTAAAAATTAATAAAATATTTTTAATTTTTTTGTCTTTAATAAAATAATAAAATACAGGTAAAGAAAAAGCCAAATAAAGCACATAAAATGATTTTAAAGAAATTACTACACCTAGTATAATAAGTATTTTGATAATATTTTCTTTAATACCTTTGTCTAAATTAATTATAATTAGTAACTCAATAATTAACAAAAATATGAGAATTTGTGCAGATCTATTTGTACCATGTTCGGCTATTCTGTAAAAAAAGATTACTGTAAACATCAGGAATAATAAAGATAAAAAGAATAATTTATCGTATTTTTTTTTTTTTAATCCTTTTTCAATTAAATAAATAAAATGATAGCAAGTAAAACCCATTATTAATATCGCACCGATTTGAAAAAAATAATATTTTATTATCGGTAGATAAAACAGAGAGTTTAAATAAAAAATAGATGAAGGAGTTCTAAAACCATGATTAAAATTCCCTATACCTATTACAAGTTCACTTTGAGTAAGATAATATGTGTATGGAAAGTGATAATAAGAAAAATCATCATGTGATTTAAAAATTATAAATGAAATAAATAAAAATAAAAAAAAGATATTTAATTTAATTATGTTTATTTTTTTTTTTTCTTTAAGAAAAAAAAATGCAAATGATAGAATTCCAATAATTAATATTATAGAATTGTGATTATAGCTATGTGATACAAAAATATGTGATGTATAAGAAATAATTAAAAGAATAAAAACTCCTAATAAACCTATAAATGAATGATGGAAAAATTTGAAATCAATTTTACTAGCATGAGCAGCTAAATAACCATAACCAATAGTAGAATTTATTATTAGAAAATAAAAAAATATGAATGTGAATAAATCTGGTGACATAATAATTAAATATAGTATTTATATTTAAATTAAAATTTAATTTGTGCAATTAATCAAAAATATCAAAAAAATTTAATATGAAAGACCTAACACTATTAATTCCAGCTAAATTTGAATCTGAATCTCTACCAAGTGTATTAAATGAGTTAAAAAAATTTAATTATAAAACTTGCATCATATTAAAACAGACCGATTCAGCCACAATCAATTCTATAAAAAATTTTAATGTAGAAATAATTTATCAAAAGGGAACTGGTTATGGCGATGCTTTAATTGAAGGTATAAATTATTGTAAAACTAAATATTTTTGTATTTTTAATGCTGATGGATCATTTAACCCAATTGAAATTAATAGTATAATGAAACAAATCGAAAAAAATAATTCAGATTTTATTTTTGCTTCAAGATATGAAAAAAAAGCAGGAAGTGAAGATGACACAATAATTACTTTAATTGGAAACTATATTTTTTCATTTATTGGAAAAATTTTTTTTAAATTAAATATATCTGATATTCTATATACATTTGTGGTTGGAGACACAGATAAAGCAAGATCACTTAATATATTGAGCACTGATTTTAGATTTTGCGTAGAACTACCGATAAAAGCCAAAAGAAAAAACTTTAAACTTGACGTTTTTCCATCATTTGAGCGAAAAAGAATTGCGGGAAAAAAGAAAGTGAATGCATTTAAAGATGGAATTTTAATTCTAAAAAAACTTATAGAGTTATTTTTTAGCAAATAGTTATTATTGTAAAGTTTTACTAAACTTACTTAAGAAAATATAAAGGCAAATATAAACAACTAAATTAATTGCTATAAGAAGAAGTTGTGCATTTGTTTGATCTAAATTTTGTAAACCAATAAAAAATACACAAAAATGATATAAATTTATTATTAAAGAGGTTAGATTATTAGCTATTAATTTATTTGTAATTCGAAATTTTCTCAAAATAAATAGAAAAAATAACTGATGTAAATGGGCATTATCTGGATCAGTAACTAAAATCTTTGATATCTTTTTTCTTATAATAGAAAATAAGTTTTCAAAACAAGGGTACCATAGTAACAAAATTATAAAATATGGGGAAACACCAGGATTTATTTGATGAATTCTAATTAAATAAATTGAGAATAAAAATCCAATTAAATAAGACCCATTATCTCCTAAAAAAACTTTATTTAAAAAATTCGCTATCAATAATATAATCAATATAAAAGAAAGGTTAACTAATAGATTACTTTCAAAATAAAAGTCTAGGTTTAAATTAGAGTTTAAAAGCACAGTTACTATAATTAAATAATAACCGATGACTAGCCCATTTAAGCCGTCTATAAAATTAGAACCATTAATTACGATTAATATGCAAAAAGTTGTAAAAATAATATTTATAACTTTATTCATTAATAAATAATCAATGAATTCAACTCTTGTTGACATAATTCCAATTTCAGAAAAGGAAATACTTGTAACTATCACAAGTATTTGAAAAAAAAGTCTTTTTAATGGAGAATTAAATATTTTATTATCTGACAAAATTCCAGATAGAAAAATAGAAAATAAAAAAAATAATTCAAAATAATCTAAATAAAAATTAAACAGTACAATAAATGAAAATATTACATAACCTCCAATTGGATTACCTAAACTATCTGAAGAAAATTTTTGATGTAGATCTATAATTTTTCTATTAGGTAGAATTAATTTAATATTTACAAAATATATTAAGATACAGATCACAATTAAGGAAAATGTTTTAAAGGTATCTATAATCATTATTTCTTTTTTTTATAAAATTAAAACTTAAAATTATAGTTCTATAAATCGCAATTATAAAATTTTTTTCAAAATGATAGTAAACTTTAAATGAATCAATTAATTTTTGAATTATTGAACTTGATAATGAGTTTTTCGTTTTTCTCCAATTTGAAAGAGGTATAGAAATATAGTTAAAAATTTCACCTATAAGTGCGAATTTTAGCCATAAATAATAATCTTCTTTTGTTTTGAAATTCGAAAAATATTTATCTTTTTTAAATAAGCTTCGTTTCAAAATAACTGTAGAAAGTCCAATATCACATGAATTTATAAGATCATCATATGTTAAATTTTTAGAAGTTCTTAATGATATCTTTTTGTCATTATTATCAATTATATAATATGCAGTATGAGAAATATTATAATTTAATTTTTTCATTATATTAATTTGGATCTTAAGTTTATTTTTAACCCAGAGATCATCACTATCGATGAATGCAATATACTTTCCTTTTGCTTTTCTAATTCCTTTATTCCTCGACTCACCTGCACCAATATTCCTGGAATTGTTTATTAATTTAATTCTCTTATCCAATTTTTTTAATTCTAAAAGAAAATTTTTTGAATATTTGCCCGGTTGATCATTTATTAAAATAATTTCAAAACTTTTATAAGATTGCCTTAATATGGAATTAATAGTTTTTTTAATAAATTTTTTTTTTTTATAATATGGAATAATTATACTTACTAACATATAATGATTATGTATTAAATTAAGTAAATAAAATCAAAATAATCTTTAATAAATTTTAATGAAAAAAAAAATATTAATCTTTATGCCTTCAATTGAGGGTGGAGGAGTTGAAAAAAACCTATTTATAATTTCAAATTTTTTGACTAAGAAATATAAAGATATAAATTTAATTACAACTTCAAAAGAGTATAAAAAAAAATTTATTAATATAAAAATTATTTCACCAAAATTTAATCTTTCTAATCAATCAAGAAAGATAAAATATTTATTTTGTCTATATGAGTTGTTTAAAATGCTTATAAAGAGAGAAAACGTTTTAATAATTTCCTTCCAAGCTAATTTATATTGTATTTTAATTGCAAAATTGTTTAGAAAAAAAATTTTAGTTAGATCAAATTCTTCTCCATCTGGATGGTCAAAAAATTTTTTAAAAAAAATCTTATTTAAACTTATACTCAAGTTTGCTGATACAGTAGTAGTTAATAGTATTGAATTTAAAAAAGAATTTAAAAAAAAATTTAATTTATCAGCTGTAAATATTTATAATCCGTTAAATAAAGAAGAAATATTGAAACTTTCAAAAAAGAGAATTTCCTTCCCTTTTTTTGATAAATCCAAAAAAAGTTTGAAAATAATTAATATCGCTAGGTTTACAGATCAAAAAGATCATTTTACTTTGTTGAGATCAGCTAATGTTTTAAAAAAAAATAATATTAATTTTAAACTACTTATTATTGGAAGAGGAACAAATTATAAAAATATGAAAAATTATATAAGTAAACATAAAATGTCAAAAATGATTAAAATTTTAAACTTTAAAAATAATCCTTTTCCTTATTTAAATAAATCGGATATTTTTTTACTTACGTCAAAATTTGAGGGATTGCCTAATGTTTTATTAGAAGCATTGGTTTTAAAAAAAATTATTATTTCAACAAATTGTCCGACAGGACCAAAAGAAATACTTCAAAATGGTAAACTAGGTTTTTTGTGCAAAGTTGGAGATCATATGCAAATTGCAAAATATATCGAACAGTGCATGCATAAAAAGAAGAAAATTAATAAAATAATAACAAGAGCATATAATTCTTTAGACAGATTTAATTATATGAAAAATCTAAATAAATATTATTTAGAGATAGAAAAACTTTATTAAATTTAAATATTATTGCTTAAAATGTTTAAACTTTCTTAAAAATTTTTTTTTTAGTATATATTTTTTAATAATTTAAAGAGGAAATTTTGAAACTAAGACATTATAAAGCATCGATTTTTATAACTGCAGAAAATAAAGAAAACTTTATAGCCAATACAATTGAGTCATGTCTTAATCAGACTTATAAAAATATTGAATTAATAGTAGCTTACACAAAATTAAAAAATGAAAATTTTTTAAAAAAAAAATATAATCGTAAAAATGTTGTTTTCTTAAAAATTAAAAGAAAGATTCAAAATAAAACTCAAGATCAATTATTTAAATTAAAAAAGTGTTTAAATTTTTCTACAGGCGATTTTATTTTTTTGCTTGATGGAGATGATTCAATTAAAAAAAATAAAGTTAAATATATACTCAATAAGTATAAATACTCATCCTCACTAATATTAGATAATTATTATCATTTTAACAATTCTTTACTTGTTAAAAATAAAATTCATAAATTTAAAAATAATATAATTTATAAAAAAATTGTAAATTCTTGGCCTAAAAGAGTTGCAACTAGCTCGATATCAATTAATAGAGAGTTATTAATTAACTTTTTCAATCAGATAAATTTTTTTAATTATAAATATTTAGCAATTGATATATTGCTTACAATATACTGCCAATCAAAAAATAAATTTATTTATTCAGATAAATTTCTTACAATTAAAAAATTAGATAAAAATTCTGTTGACTTAAAATTTCAGGGGTACAAAAATAAATTTTTTTGGTTTAGGAGATTTGAACAACACAGATATTTTAAATCATTAAATAAACAAACTTATTTAAATATTGATTATATATTTACTAATATAATAAATGGTCTTTTTACATTTTATTTTAAAATTTTTTCCAATTTTAAATAATGATTGAAACTCGTAAAAAGTTTTGACTTTTTTTTAGAAAAGATTTTTTTTTCATAGACCATAGAATAGCTTAACCCTATAGTATACTTAAATTGTTTTAAAAAATCTTCATTTGAGTTATTCTCAAATAAAATTCCACCTCTGTTATTCTCTAAAAATTCTTTAGGACCATTCTTACAATTACTTGATAAAATCATTAGATCAGATGATGCAGCTTCTATGAGTACCCAACCTGGATCTTCCCATAATGAAGTTAAAATAAATAAATCTGACTTTAAAAAAAAATTATAAATATTTTTTTGAAAACCTATTAAAAATATTTTTTCATCTAAACCTTTATCCCGAATTAAATTTTTTAAATAATTTTTTTGTTCTCCATCTCCTAAAATATATAATTTGGCATTTGGTTTTAGTTCTATAATTTTATCAAAATTATTAATTATTAATTGGAAATTTTTTTGTCGCGTTAGTCTTCCAACACAAATAATATTGTAGTTACTATTTTCAATTTTATAATTCAATTTATCTTTTTTTTGTTTATTTATTTTACGAATATTAATTACTGGATCTCTCAAAAGCACAATATTGTCTTCATGGAAAACATTTAGTTTTTTAATGTGATTTAAAGTACTAACAGTAGGGCATGTGATTACAAAAATCTTGTCTCCAAAATAGTTCCAAAACCACCTTCTTGGAAAGTTTATATTAACCAATCCTGATATCCTTAAAATAAATTTAGTATTTTGACTGATTATTTTTGAGATCAGAATTGGTAATGAAGTAATTAAATGGCAAATAAAATAGTCTGGTTTTTTCCTTTTTAAATAAATTATTAAAGGAATAAATGACACAAAAAATATTATAAAGAATGAAATTCTACTTTTTAAAAAACCTCGTTTAGGTAAAAATTTGTGATAATCAAATTTTATTAAGTTATCTATTTCTATTCCATCTTTCTCTAAATTATGCTTATAAGATGTGAATTCTCCACAGGCATTTATAATTATAGGCTTATAATTTTTTGAATACAATTTAAGACTTTTTGCCGAATTAATTACTGCAGAAATTGTTGCTACATTTGTTAGAAAGGGAGACCAATATACAACAGTTTTCATTTGCTCTTTCAGTTAATTCTTTTTTAAGTATAAAATTTCAATTTATTTAAAAAGATTTTAAGTGTTTTTTATACCATCTTATAGTATCAAATAAACTTCTCTCAAGATCTGAGCTAGGTTTCCATCCTAATTCCCTTGTAGCTTTTTTGTAATTTAATTTTTGTTTTTTAATCTCTATTTTTGAATTATTTTTTATAAGAGGTTTAATTTTTTTATTCATTATTTTTTGAATTTTCTCCAACATTATTAATGCTGTATGATTATATTTTGATCCAATATTATAAATAAATAATTTGTTCTTTTTTGTTATCATTTTTTTCATTAAGATAAGATAAGCTCTTGCAGCATCTTGGACATAAATATAATCACGAATAAGTTTTCCACTTGATCTAATTATGGTTTTTTTATTCTTTAAAGTGTTAACGATAATTCCAGGCACCAACCTATCTAAATTATAGTCAGCTGGTCCGAAAATATTTCCGCATCTAATAATTCCAACTTTTAAGCCATATGTTTTACTATACGATTGTGCCACAAGATCTGATGCTGATTTAGATACATCATATGGATATATACCTTTAAGCTGATGATCTTCATCATAACTTTTATTAATAAGGTCTCCATATGCTTTATCAGAGGAAGCATAGATAAATATAATTTTTTTATTTATTAGCCTTATTGCTTCCAAAATATTAATCGTTCCATCAATATTTGTTTTGAATGTTTTTAATGGGCTTTTATAAGCATCTATAACTTGGGTGACTGCACCCAAATGGAAAATGACTTTGAATTTATGCTTTTTAATTAAAGATTTTACTTTATTTAAATTAACAAAATCTCCACCAATAAAATTTATCTTATTTTTGAAATTCGTTTTATTTAATCTTTTAAAATTTTTGTTATGGTCTAAGAGAAAGACCTTATTTTTTTTATCTAGAGACAGTAGTTCTATAAGTCTATTTCCTAGAATCCCTAAACCACCTGTAACAAGTATTTTATTTTTCATTTTTTAAAAAAAAATTTTTCAATATTACTATTAATATAGTAAAACCATCTTTAAAAGCTCTCAATTTCTTTCCTTCTTTATATGTTCTGGGTTCATAGTTAGAATGAAATTCACTAATTTTTTTTTTATTTTTTGCAAATCTACACAAAACATCAAATTCTAAATCAAATTTATTTGTTAAAAAGGAATACTTTTTATACTCAGACATCTTGATCATTTTAGTAGCCCCAGCCGCATCAGTTAAATTAAGATTAAATAAAAAATTAATTATAAATGTTAAAAATTTAACTCCGTAATAATTTTTTTTGTAAATAAAATTAGCTTTGTTTTTAAATATTCTAGATCCAACAAGAAAATCAAAGTCTTCTCTATTAATGATATCATAAATTTTTCTTAGGTCTGATAATTCATATTCATCAATATCAAAAATAATAGCATATTCTTTGTCAGTTACTGAGAGACCTTTTTTAATTGAGCCTCCTTTTCCAATGTTTTTATCATTAAATATAAAAAAAAAATTTTCTCTTTTTTTTTGCTCTTCTTTTTTTAAAAATTCTTTAGTTCCATCACTTGAATTATTATCAATAAAAATAAATTTATAATCAAAATCCAATTTAGATGAAAACTCAAAAAACTTATAAAATTTTTTCTGAAGTATATTTATTTCATTATAATAACAACATATTATAGAAAAACTTGGGTTTCTCATATTAGTTATTAATAAATTGTAAAATTTTATTATGTATATATTTTAATTGGTAATTGTTGAGACCTTGATGACATCCAATAAGTATGCCATTTCTCATAATATAATCTGAATTTGGAAAGTTTTTTATTTTATTTTTTTTATTTATTAAATTTTTGAAACCTGGGTGTCTTAATATATTTCCACTGAAAATTGGTCGTGTTTGTATATTATTTTTTTCTAAGTATATCTGTAACCTTTTTCTATCGAATTTTTCATTTTTCTTAATGATAATTGGATAAGCTAAAAAATTTGTTTTAATTTTTTTATTAATTTTGATTGGTATAAAATAATTATTTAATTTTGAAAAAAATTTTTGATGAATATTAAAATTATTATTTCTGGTTTTTTGAAATTTATTAAATTTAAGAAGCTGCTGTAAACCAAATGTTGCTCCTAACTCATTAGGTTCAAAATTAAATCCTGCCTCTGAAAATACAAATTTTCTATCATAATTAATACCCATCAAACTAATATTAAGTCTTTTTTTTATATCTTCTGAATTTTTTAATGTAGATGAAAGCCTTCCCCAACTTCTTAGTATCAAGCCTTTTTTATAATCTTTTTTATTATTTAGCATAAGCATCCCACCGTTACCTGCACAACTTATTATGTGAGATCCATAAAAACTTGTTATTGAAAAATCACTATAAAAACCAGTAGATTTTCCCTCAATTTTTCCACCTAATGTATCTGCAGAGTCTTCTATAATTTTCAAATTATGTTTGGTCGAAATTTTTTTAATCAGTTGCCAATTCGGTAAATTTCCAATTAAATTAGGAACCATTATAGCTTTTGTTTTTGAAGTTATTTTTTTTTCAATTAGATTTTCATTTATTTGTAAAGTGTCTATATTTACGTCGACAAATATAGGTTTTAAATCACAAAACATTAACGATGATATTGCTGTTCCAAAATTGAGACATGGGACAATTACTTCACTATTTTTTTTAAAATTTAAAATTTTTAAAGCTAGATGAATAGCTGAACTACCAGAATTTACCATTATACCATATTTTTTATTAAACTTTCTGGCTATTTTTTTTTCAAAACTGCTCACGCTAAGTGACATTTGAGTAGTTTGTTTTATCCTTTTCAATACAGCTTGTATCTCTTCCTTGCCATAAACATTTTTGCCATAAGTTATCTGTGACTTTATTTTTTTATCCATGGTGCTTTTTTTAACCTTATCAAATTATTTAAATAGCGCTTATCTCTTAACGTATCCATAGGGTGCCAAAATCTGTTATGTTTGAATGCCATTAACTGAGATTTTTTTGATAAGTTTTGTAATGGTTCTTTTTCAAAAATACAATCATCTTTATCACTTATGAAATTAAATACACGGTAATTGAGCACAAAAAAACCTCCATTAATCCATCCTTCCCCCATTTGGCTTTTTTCCTCAAATTTTATTATTTTTGGCCCTCTCAATGTTATTTTACCAAATCTAGGAATTGGTCTAACAGCACTTAATGTTGCAATTTTTTTGTGCTTTAAATGAAATTTTAAAAGTGATTTAATATTGATATTAGAGACACCGTCGCCATAGGTCATAAAAAAATTTTCATCTTTGTTAATAAACTTTCTTATTTTTTTTAATCTTGCTCCTGTTTGAGAATATAAACCAGTATTTACAACTTTTATATTTTGAAAATTTCTAAAATACTCAAATATTTTTTTATGTTTATATCCTGCACATAATATAAAATTGTTAAATCCAAAAAACTTATAATAATTTATTATATGATGGATAATTGAAATTTTGCCTATTTTTACTAAAGGTTTTGGAATTTTATCTGTTTCTTCGGCAAGCCTTGTTCCTAAACCCCCACATAATATAACTGTTTTCATAAATATAATTTTAATATATCAATCACATAAAATCACAACAAAAACAGTAATGAAGAATAGAATTTTAGTTTTATTTATAATATATATACAAAACTTAAATAATCTCTCATTAAAAAAATTAAAACAAGTTTAAAATCTGATGAAAACCGCAATTATAGATGTTTATTTATATAATTTTCTATAAGTTAAAATTAGAAAAATAATAAAGAATCCAGAAATTTGTAAAAACAATCTATCAATTGAATTTTTTAAGTGAAAATTTAAAGGTATATTTGTAAAAAGATATGCAGAAAAAATAAATATTAAACATAATAATAAATATAGTAAGTAATATTTAATTGGCTTAATCCTCTTAGTAGTCATAATTATTAAAATAGAACATAATATTGAAAGTAAAAAAATCAAATTTTGAAAAGCTCCAATAATGAAATATTTTAATATTAAATAAATTCTATCAAATGAAATATAGTCGAATATATTAAAAAAATTAAAAAATTCATAATTTCCACTTTGGAAAGATGAACTTACATCAATTTGACCTAAATATAAAAATCTAGAAATAATTATTGTTAATGCAAAAAAAGATAAAAAAAATTGATTTTTTATGCTTTCTTTGGAGTAAATAATTAGAGTAAGTAAAAATAGTAAAGCTAAAATCATTCCTTCACTTTTAATCCAACTAATCGATATACAAGAAAGAATAATTATTGAATATTCCTTAAAATTTGTCTTAGTTTTATTATCAAGAATTAAATAAAATTCTTTAGCAATTATTACAAAAAATGAGAAAATTAAAATTTCTTGATAACCATTAAATATATAAGTCTTAAAACAAACTAAAATTAAAAAACAAAAAAATATTAGGTTGTGTTTTTTATTTTTAGATAAAATTTCAGAAATAGAAATTAAAGATAAACAGAAAAAATAAATATAAAAAATTCTTCCATAAAATTCATTATTGATTAACGAAAATTTTGTATAAAATGACCAAATAAATGAACCTAAATGTGGATATTCAGGTCTTGTTGAGTATTTTAAATTTTCAATTGAATTATCGTTAAGTATCGTAAGAGCTTTATTAACCCAATAATTTTGGGCATCCCACCCTATAACAAAATTATTTAAAAAATATGTTGTTAATATAAAAATTATGAAAAATAAAAAAAATATTTCTAATTTAAAATTCGTTATTTGAATTTTTTCTTTATATATAAAAATAACATTGTGAAAAAATAATACAAAAAAATAAATCAAAATAATTTTTTGACTAAGCAATGTAAAAAAAGATAAGATTAAGAGAGAAAAAATATGTATCACGACTCCTATTGATAATTGATCTATAAAGTGTACTGGAGTTTTTTTTAATCCTATAAAGCTAGAATAATATTTTTTTGGAAAATAACAATTAATTGTAATTAAAAAAATAGTTAGTATAGATTGAAGTAATTCAAACATTATTTTTTAAAAAGTAACAGTTAGAAATTTTTTCAATAATTTTATATTCTTTTAAATTAAATTTTGTTTTATTATAAAATTTAATTGAATCTATTTTCATATCTGAATCAGAGATGCCTACTGCATTTTCAAGTTTAATATATAAATTTCCATTTCTAATATTTAGATCTTTGTTTTCTAAATTAATTAAGTATTCATTATTTAAATCGATTTTTATTTTTTCTTTAAAAATAACCTTTCTATATTCATCAATTTTATAAATAATTGAAATAAAAATTAACTGTTCGTTAAGATCTTCTTTTGACTCAAATAAAATTTTGTTAATACCATAAATATTACTTGGTAAATATTCAGCTTTAAAATTATTTTTGTTAATTTTTATAAAATTTAATTCAGACTCATCTTTATAATTTAATAAAATTAGTCTATCTTTATCAATATTCGATTTCGCTCCATTATAAAATACCCAACTAGGATCTGGAGAAATTTTATAGTTTCTAATACTTATTTTTTTTTCAATTTTATATTTATTCTTAATGTAAAACAAAAATCCTACAGATTCATTGCCACAAAAGTCATAAACTTTGTTTAATCTAGTATCAAAGTCTCTAGTAATAATAAAATAATAATTTTTAAAAAAATTAAAATTATTAATTATTAAAATTATAAAAATTACTAAAATAATATTTTCTTTGTTTAGAAATTTTATTTTTAACATAAATTTTTTTACATTATTTTTTTCTGACAATCCATTGGTTTTAATAATTATATTAACACTTTATTGAAAAGAATTGAAAATGTGTTAATCATCAATAATGTTTAATAAAAAATTTTTAATACTATTTTTTTTATTAATTTTAAGTACATCCTCAATTTTTGTTTATTTCTTAAGCTCTCCATATTGCAAAAGTATTAAAATAATTTCATCAATTAATGACTTTGGCACTAACCATATAAAAGATTGTTTTAGTACCTATCAAGTAAAAAGGTCTGTAAAAACCTCTTTGAGAGATTATCCATTACTTTATAATTTTGTTGCTTCAATTTACTCTAATACTAATTCCAAAAAAGTTGTTAGATTTAATTTAAATGATCCTGCTAATTTAGAAGATATAAAAATTGCAAAAAAAGATGGTCAAACTGAATTACCTTTGAAAATAATAGGTTTGAGTAATCAAAAAATCCAACCACAAACAAGTTACGAAAGTTTTGATGAGTTAAGCTTCAATGAATGGAAAAGATCACATGCTGATAATTATAATTCAAAATTCCTTGATGATGACTTAATAAATTCAGATAACATTGAAAATTTAGATATATATTGGAGTTTTTCAACTATAAAAAATAATTCTATCATAAAATCTGAAAACTCCTTTTCTCCTTATAAATTTAATGAAAAAAATTTAAGGAATGATTGGAAGCAAAATATTCAGGTAAATCCAATATTTATAAATGGTAAATTGATATTTGTAAGCGCAGATTGGAAAATAATTTGTTTAGATATTTTAAAAAAAAAAATACTTTGGGAATTGCAATCAATTTTTCAACCTTCAAGAAGAGGTATTGCTGCTTATTCTAAAAATGGTAAAGATTTTTTAATTTTACCAATTGGAGGCAAAACTTATAAAATAAATATTGAAACTGGTAAAAAAGTTAAAACATTTGGGGAAAATGGATCTATAAATGTTGCAACAATCACTAGTCCAATTATTGATTTAGAAACTAATGAAATCATTATAACTAATCATGCAAATAAATCAGTTTATAAAATTGACTTAGATGATGGATATATAAAATCTCATATTGCTTTATTTGATCCAAAAAAAAGAAATTGGGCAGGTGGTTCACCATGGGCAGGTACTGCATACGACAATGTTAATAAGATAATATATATACCAACCGGTAATCCAATACCAAGCTTGTATGGAGTAAAAAGGCCTGGATTTAATAAAGGATCATCAAGCATTATAGCCCTAGATCTCAAAGAGGAGAAAATAATTTGGCGTTTCCAAGATGTATTTCATGACTTGTGGGACTATGATTTAGCCTTTCCACCAATACTTGACGATATAAAAATTGGTAATAAGAAATTTTCAGTTGTTGTTGTTGTCTCAAAAACTGGAAATGCAATTATACTAGATAGATTTAGCGGTTCTCCAATTTTTGACATAGATTTTGTCAAAGTCGAAAAATCTAGTGTTGAAGGAGAAAAAAATTCTACTTATCAAAGAAAATATACTTTACCGGAGAGACTTTCAGAAATTGAATATACTAATAAAGATTACTCAAAATTAAATATTGAAAGTCAATTAGAAATTAAAGATAAACTGAGTCGCTCAAGAATTGGTTATTTCCCACCACCCTCATTTGATAAAGATACAATAATTTTTGGAATACATGGAGGTGGTGAATGGCCAGGTGGATCACTTAATCCTAAAGAGGACTCTATTTATGTTCCTATAAATAATTATCCATGGAAATTAAAACCATATTACTATTCAACTGAAATTCTAACAACTTTTGATAATAAATTTTCAAAAATTTATGAAAATTATTTAACAAATTGTTCAAGTTGTCATGGAAAAAAAAGAAACGGTCAAAATATTCAACAAGGTGAAAAAAGGTTAAAATATGTACCCTCTTTAGTGGGTTTGACGGTTTCTAGAAACCTTAAAGATAAGTTTAAATATAAAAAATTTAAAGAAAAACATGTAAACTCAAATTTAAATGAAAAAGATTTTAAAGATATAAAAGAGCTATTTAAAAATTGGGATAAAAAATTATTAGATAAAAATCAAATTAAAGTAGAAAGTAACGGATATGCTTGGAGTAAATTTGAAACTACAGATGGTATCCCAGCATCAAATCCTCCATGGGGATATGTGGTAAAATTAAATCTTAGATCTGGTAAAATAGATTGGAAAACACCAGTAGGTTATGACTTGAGAATAGAAAAAAATAAACCTGTTGGTACAGCAATATTTGGGGGAACAGCACTTAATTCAGGAAATGTTTTATTTGTTACAGGCACACACGATAACATAGTCTATGGAATAAATTCTGTAACTGGTAAAATAATATGGGAATATAAAATGGTTGCAGCTGGCAGTGCACCACCAACTTTATTTAAATATCAAAATAAACAATACTTAGTGGTATTTTCATCTGGAGGAAGCTATTATGAATATAAAGATAAAAGTTCTTCAGTGTATATATTCACAATTAAAGATAATTAGATTTATTAGTTTATGGCTACTATTATCAAAATAAATAATTTAACTAATCAGTAATTGAAATTCTATGAAAAAGATTGCCTTGATATTTGGTATTACTGGTCAAGACGGAATACTATTAAGTAGGTATCTAATCAAAAAAAAATATAAAGTTTATGGATACATAAGAAATATTAAAAAAAAAAAATATTTAGATGAAAAAGTTAAGTTATTATATAAAAAAAAATTAACAAAAGAATTTTTTTTTAGCATTGTAAAAAAAACAAAACCAACTGAAATATATTTTTTAATTGGCCAATCAAACTCATATGTATCTTTTAAAAAACCTGCAGAAACTTTTGAGACAAATTTTTTATTTTTTTGTCATATTGTTGAAGCATGTTTGAGGAATAAATTAAATCCAAGGATTTTTTATGCAAGCTCTGGGGAAGTTTTTGGGTCTTCAAACAAAATATTGAATGAAAATTCAGAAAAAAAACCACAAAATCCTTATGCTTTATCAAAATATCTTTCAATGATTTACATCAAGTATATGCGTGAATTTTTTAATTTAAAAATTTCAACTGGGATTCTTTTTAATCATGACTCTGAATATAGAAATGAAAATAATTTTTCAAAAAAAATAATTAATTATTTAAATAAGAGCAATTTTAAGAAAAAATTAAATTTGGGAAATATTGATTTACTTAGAGATTTTGGTCTATCTAAAGAATATATTGTAGCAATTTATAAAATTAATCAAAGAAACAAAGGTGATGATTATATAATAGCTACAGGTAAATCATTAAAATTAAGACAAATAATAGATTATTCATTTAGTCTTAAAAAACTAAATTATAAAAAATACACAAAAATAAATAAGAAAAAATTTCTTAAAAATGAGATAAAATTTAAAGGTGTAAATATATCTAAAATTAAGAAACTAAATTGGAAACCTAGCTACAATATTCTTGACTTTATTAAACAATCAATAAAATAAAGTTAGTTTTTTTGATTGTAGATTTTAAATTTTTTATAATTATTTATTGTATTCTTTACGGCACTTTCGATTTTAGTAAATTTTATTTTTTTGATTATTTTGATTAATTTTATATTTGATCCATGCGTTTTATAAACATCAGCTGGGTGAGCAGGTACATTCACTAATTTTATTTTTTTTGAATATTTTTCAGTAATTTTTAAAAATTTTTTTAGATAAATTGGTCTGGATGAACAAATATTTAATGAGTAAAAAGGTTTTTTTAATTTTATAAATAATAATTTGTCTATAATTTTTACAACATCCTTTATATAGGTAAAATCTCTATAATGATCCCCTGAATTATTTAAATATAATTTTTTGTTATTAAAGATTGAATTTAATGATTTGTAAAAAAACATGTCTGGTCTACCTAATTCACCAAATACTGTGAAAAACCTCAAAGCTAAAAACTGAGTTGAATATTTTGAGGAATAAATTTTTGCCAATTCTTCATTATTTTTTTTGCTTAAGGCATATATGTTTTTTGGATACAAACGCTGATTTTCTTTTAAAGGAAAGATTTTTGAATCTCCATATACAGAACTTGAAGATGCAAATAAAAATTTTTTTGGCTGATTGTGTTTTAAACTTTCAATAAGGTTAAAAAACCCTTTGATATTACTCTCAATATATTTATCTGGTCTAATTATTGAGTATCTTACACCTACTTCAGCAGCTAAATGAACGACATATGAAAAATTATATTTATTAATAAATTTATTAAGCTTAGATTTATTTTTAATATCAAGTTTGTAAAATTTAAAATTTTTATTTTTTTTTAATATTTTTATCCTTAGTTTCTTAATATCTTTGCCTGAATAACTACTGAAATTATCTATTCCTATTATTTGAATATTTTTTTTTTTAAAAGATATTCTGTTATAGAATAACCTATAAAGCCAGCGGCCCCTGTAATTAAAAATTTCATTTCAAATTTATTTTTTTAATTGCTTAAAAATGAATATCTCATATATATCCATAGTTAATAAAATCAAATTTTATATTATATTATAATTAGTGAAAATTGGAATATATATCAATTGTAGAAAATCAGATGGTGGAATTTATCATCATGTTAAGAATACAATTAATATTTTAGAAGAATTTCTTTCAAAGGATCATGATCTATTATACATTTTTCAATCAAAAGATTTTCAAGATATAAAAGACATAAAAAAATTAAAATATATAAATGTAAATGAAAACTTTTTTTCTAAATTAGAAAATTTTATTTATAAATTTGAGTTCCTAAAAAAATTTTATTGCAAATTTTTTTTAAAATCTATCTTAGAAAAAAAAATTGAAGAAAATAATGTAGATTTATTATATTTTACTAGTCCTGCAGAAGCGTGCACGCTTATAAGTTATACAAATTATATTATATTTTTATTATCTATGCAGCATAGAGAATTAAATTTCTTTCCTGAATATAAAGACAAAGGTCAAAGTGTTGAAACAAGAGATTATATTATAGAAAAAGCCACCAAATATGCATTTAAAATTTTAGTTGGTGCAGAAAAGGATAAAAATTTATTAACAAAGTTTTATAATGCTGATGAAAAAAGAGTAAAAGTACAACCTTACACTTTAAATTTACCTTTGATCTATGAAAGAAATAAATCGACTGATTATCAAAAAATATATAATAAATTAAACATACCTAATAAAAAAATTTTTTTATATCCTGCTCAATTTTGGGCACATAAAAATCATAAATTTATTTTAGATACAGCATTAAGTTTTAAAAAAAATGATATTAAGGATGTTTACTTTGTTTTTTGCGGTTATGATAAAGTTACACTAAGTTATATTAAAGAATTAATAGTAAAACAAAACTTAGAAGAGTATTTTAAAATCTTTAATTATTTAAGTGATGAAGAACTCATATCTATTTATTTAAAATGTTTTTCAATAATAATGCCAAGTTATGTTGGACATACTGTAATTCCGATGTATGAAAGTTTTTACTTCAAAAAAAATATATTTTATACAGAAAATTTAGCTGATATAAAATTAAGGGAGTTTTTAACCGAAATAAATATCCAAGATCCTAATTCAGTTATAAAGGAATATTTTAAAATCATAGAAAATCCAAAGGAAAATAATATTAAGCTAGAGAAAGCAAGAAAATATTATGACTTAGAAATAAATTCAAAAAATATGGCCGAAAATTACAAAGAAATATTTAATGAATATAAGTATATTCAAGAAAGATGGAAATAAATTTTACATGAAAGATTTTTTTGAGAAAAATATTTTAGATGAAATTAAGAAAAATGAGTCTCCTCCTGCCCAAATTGAAAATTTTATAAGTGCTGCTGAATGTCAGAATTTAATTAATTATTTTCAAAACTTGAAAAACAAGTCAGTAGGTAAAAGCCAATTTATAGAAAGAGAAGAGAGTACTAAAATTTTTTTCAAATTAGATCAAAGTCATGAAATCAAAAAGTTGTATCAAAAAATTCAAGATATTATTGGAGAATTTTATGTAAATGATTTTCAACCTCACATAATAACTTCTAGATATCCTTTGAGATTGCACGTAGATACTGGAAAAAATCCAAATGATTTAATTTTTAAAAATGTAATTATACCTCTGGAAGTTGAATATGATCTTGAAAAAAAAAATCATTGTCCACCAAATACTTTAATATTTAAAAATACCTGGTATGATCAATCAGCGCTATTTACCAACCACACTGATAACGATAAAGATTTTATTATTAAAGATTCAAATGGTAAGTTTGTAGATATTTTGAATATTGATGATTTTTTTAATAAAATTCAAAAATTTAACGAAGATGAGATAGAGTATAATGAAAATGTTTTTAGAATAAATGATAATTTCAAAGATTATATTAAAAGATTAACTGAGATTAAAAGATACAATTTAAGAACTAATAAACATATAGTAAATGATAAAAATTTTAATCGCGACTTATACGAAAAATACTTATCTCACCAACAGTACGAAGATTGTAAAAGTTTAGAACTAGATAAAGCTATTGAAACTAAAGTTGGAAGTTTAATATATTGGGATAGAACACGTATTCATTCCTCTGATAACTTCATTAAAAATAATGTTAAATCAAAAACATTACTCGCACTTTTTACATCAAAAACTAAAATATCTTAAAATTTGGTAAAGGAAATATAAACTTAACACCTTTATTTCTTATAACTTTTTCTCTAACTAAAATCTCTTTTTTAAAATGCCATGGAAGTACTAAATAATAATCTGGTTTTAATTTTCTTGACATTTCCTCTGACACAATTTTGATTTTTGTTCCAGGTGTATATAAACCATTTTTTTCAGGGTTTCTATCTGCTATACATTGAAGAATTTTATTATCTATTTTAAAATACTGCAACAATACATTACCTTTAGTAGATGCTCCATAGCCATGAATTTTTTTTCCATTTTTTTTTAGTTTTATCAATTTTTTATTTAAATTAATTTTTAATTTAGAAATATTTCTAAAAAGATTTGTGAAAACTTTTTTCTTATCAATCATAAATTTATTTTCTTCTGATAAATAATTTTTTATATTTCTATAATTGACTTTATATTTAGAATTTTTACTTGAAATGTAAAATCTAACACTCCCCCCATTTATGTTATTTTTTTTGATATTTATTAGTTTTAAATTATTTTTTTCTAACATTTTTATTATGACTTTTGCTGAATAATACTCTAAGTGCTCATGGCATATTGTATCGAACAATTTATATTTTATAATTGATAGCAAATCAGCAAATTCTAATAAAAAAATACCATCATTTTTTAAAAGAAAATTAACGTCATTTAAAAATGAGTTAGGATCTTTGAGGTCATAAAATACTGAAAGAGCAGTAATTATTTTAAATTTTTTATTAATTTTTTTTTTAATTAAAGACTTTTTTGAAAAAAAATTATTAATCGTTATTGAGTTTTTTTCATAAAATTTCTTATATTTATCTACAATAGGATCTAAACCAACTTTCTTTATATTTTTTAATTTATAGGAATTTATTAATGTTCCATCATTTGAAGCTATATCTAAAACCCAGTCTCCTTTTTTTAGATTTGCCAATTTTGATAACTCTTTTGATGTTTGTGTTAAATGTTCAGTCATTGTTTTATTGATACCTGACCTGTATCCGTAATCTTTTCCATATAAATATTTTGGATTAAAATTTCTATCTAATTGAACTAGTCTACACTTTTTACACATTATTAATGTAATTGCTTCTTTTTTGATATTTGTTTTTTTATTTTTTGGAAATTTTCCTGTGTAACTTAAATTGCCTAAAGAAAACAATTTTTCAAATTTCCTACTTGTACAATTTCTACAGTTTGAAATTCTTTTCATTTTTTTAATCGATTAATATTAAATAAAATTTTAATGACAAATGTAAATAATACTATAATTATATTCTGCTTATTGTTTATTCTAATTTTGGTACATTCAAATGCATGATCTAGAAAATCTATTTTACTGGAAAAACCTCCTCTTGAAAAAACTCCTAAAACTTCATTTTTTTTAGTCGCAATTCCTTTCAATTTATGTTTTACAATCATTCTATAAAAATAATCATAATCTGCAGAATATTTGTAATCTAAGTTGTAAAAACCTACTTTTTGTGCAGCTTCTTTTTTAATATAAAAACCTGTTGAATGACTTGAGTAAAAACCCCAAGTATAAAAAATTTTCCATGGTTTATAACCATGAAGAATACCCCAATGTTTTTTTACACTTCCAAAAAAAAAGTCAACGTTTGGATAATTTTGATAATACTTACTAATAGTATCCAATGCATTTTCAAGCAAATAGTCATCTGAATTTACAAATCCTATAATATCACCAGTGTAATTTTTTAGTCCTTTATTAAAAGCATCATAAATTCCTTTATCTTTTTCTGAAATAAATTTTGATATGTTGTTTCTATATGAATTAATAATGTCAAGTGTACCGTCAGTTGATCCACCATCTATAACTATATATTCTAAATTTTCATAATTTTGGTCAATTATACTTCTAATAGTTCTTTCAATATATTTTTCAGAATTCTTACATACTGTGACTAATGATATTTTAGGATTTAAAGGTCTATTGCTCATTATTTAAATTTATACATGAATTATTTAATTTTTATATTCAATATTAAGATACTTAATGTTTGTCTTTCATGTCTTCCAATATATCTCTATCAGAATATTTGTAATCCAAAATATAGTCATTGGAATTAATAAATTTATTTAAATTATTAAGAATTTTTTCATCTCTTTTAATTGAATATTCATTTTGAATCCAATAATCATAAATTTTATCGTTATAACCTCCAAACTTTTTTTCAGCAAACTGAATGTTTTTAAATAACCAATTTCTTGGGTGATAAACGTGTCTAAGGAAATAATATTTTAATATTTCTTTTTGATTTATGTTCAATTTTATTTTTTTTGGCTCTAAGATTAAAGATTTAAAATAATTTATTTTGTCTACATGTATATTAAAATTAAAATTATATGTTGAGTTTTTTTTTGATGCATTAATCACAGGTATATTAAAAAGAGGGTACTCAAAACCAACTGTTCCGATGACAGTTAAGACACATTTAATACCTTCTCTCATAAGCTGAAAGTGGCCAACATTTTCTGGTAAAAGGATTAAATGTGGATATTTTTTCACAATATTTTTAAGAATTATTTTGTTATTTTCTTTTTCAAACTTATGTAATCCGGGATGTGGCTTGATGTAATATTCATGCTTACTATTTGTTGTACTTTTTCCTATGAAATCTAACCATATATAATTATCTGGGAAGAGATTGTTTCCATATGCATGTGGTGAGTCTTCAAACGAATGACTTGCAATTAAATATTTGAATTTTTTATTATTATTTAAAACTCGATATTTTTTTTTTTCTGAAAAAGTACTTTTTTTAGTCCACCAAATGTCAATTTTTTTTCCAGCTATATGATTGGAGATTGCCTTTTTTGTATATTTTAATCCTTTTTTCAATAATTTTTTATCAATATTTTCTAATATTGATTTTGATTCTAAAAATTCTGCTCGTGCATATGGAATTTTTTTATTTAAACAATTTATATAATCTGGATGGCAAACAAAAACTTTTATTTTTTTTTTGATTGCAATTCTTGCAAACATTCCAAGAAAATATACTGAATGACTTATTACAACTGCCTTAATATTATTTTTATTAAAATAATTTTCCCAAAAATAAAAAAGTTGAATTGACTGATTTAGATAATTTTGAAAATTTTTACTTTTAATGTTTATAGTACCCAACGAATTTAATTTTAAAAAAGAGTCATAAATTAAATCACCAATTATTACATTATTTATAGTAATATTCTCTATATCCTTATTATTTTTAACTTTTTTCAATAATGATGAAAATTTTAATTTAGCCCTTTTTTTTTGATCCTCACTTATATCTGGATAAATAAATTTACTTACTCCAATTGATTTGTACACTCCAAAAAATTTTATCGAAAAAAAACTACCTACATACCATTTTATTTTCTCTAATAAATTTCTTCTTAAGGGTCTTATTATTAATGGATATCCTGCATATGCAGTAATATTTGCATTATATTTTTTTTGCAAACTTTTTAATAAGTATGAGCTTGCTATATGCAATGAACTCCAATTATGAAATTCAATTAATATATTGCGATTTGTATTTAATTTAGAAAAATTAAATATTTTTCTATTATGGTTTATAAAATTACTATATTTATTAATAAAAAATAACCCAATGATATCTGTAAATAAATTTTCTACAAATTTTAAGAATCTAAAATTTAAATTTTTTTTCATAGTTACCTAATTCGTTATCGATAAATATTTGAAACCACAATTCAGTATTTAATATCTGCCAAATTTTAAAACTAGTGTGCCTATCATTTGTCATATAATCATCTACTAACAATTTTATGTTTTTAATATTAAATATCCCTCTTTCTTTTATTTTTTTAGAAAGTAAAATATCATAAATATATTCTTTAATTTTTTTCGACTTCATCCACTTGTTTTGTGGGGACTGTATAGTTTGTTTTTTTCTAAATAAAACTTCTCTAGAATTAATATTTTTAAATACTTCTCTAAAGATTGATTTCGAATTACCATTTAAAAAATATGCCTTAGTATCAATTGACAAAGCTGCCTCCATAAATTTATGTTCTAAAAAAGGAAATCTCATTTCGACACCAAATGCCATGCTTACTCTATCTAAAAGTCTACAATTTCTGGGTATTTTAGTATTTTGAATATATTCAATTAAAGATTCTTTGACACTAATTTTATTTAGCTTATCAAGATTAAATTGACTTGATCCATTGCCTTTATTTAATTTAAAATCATTATTAAGAACTTCTAGATAATTTACTTGATAAGCATCAACTGATAAACTTGATCCTTTTTCTAAACTTTGAATTTTTTTTAAAACATCAGGAATTTTATAATTCCAATTCTTGCAAAATAATTTTAGATTTTTTTCAAAAAGTTTATTGTTACTTTTTTTCAATTTACATAAATATTGAATATGATGAATTTCATAACCTGCATATGCTTCGTCAGGGCCAGTTCCATCTAAAACGACCTTTATATTATCTTTACTAATTTCACTGCATATTTTAGCCATCGCTAAATTCATTACACCACCAGATGGGGATTCTAGACAAGATATAGTTGGTATAATTGATTTTAAAAAGTCTTTCTCAGTAAAATTTATAAATTTTGACTTTATGTCATAATAACTTGTTGAGATATCAATGTAGTTTTTTTCTGAAATTGGTTCTTCAAAATCAATTGAATAACAAGATAAAGATTGATCAAGATATTGCTTGTTTACCAATAGCGACATAAGAATTGTAGAGTCTAATCCGCCTGACAAAGCTAATGAAATTGGAACATCTGATCTTGAGCTGATTTTTATAGAATTTAATGTAGTATCTAAAATTAATTCTTTAATATTTTTTATTTTATCAAACTTATAAATATTATCTGACAAATCATACCATTTTTTTATTTTTAGATTTCCATCAATTGAATAAGTTCCACACTCACCTGGCAATAACTGAAATACATTTTTAAAAAAAGTTTCTCTTGAATGATCTGTCGCAGAATGCTCCAAGTAATCAAACCATATTTTATTATTAGGTTCAGGCAAATATCCAGATGATATTAATCCTGTGACTTCAGAGGAAAAATAAAAATTAGATTTATTTAACCAATAAAAAAAAGGTTTTTGTCCAAATCTATCTCTTGCAAAAAAAGCTTGTTTTTTTTTAAAATCAAACAAAGTAAATGAGAACATTCCATCTAATTTATCTAAACATTTTTCACCCCAAGTTTCAAAAGCTAAAAGTAAAACTTCTGTATCACTTTCTGTAAAAAAATTGCATTTATAATTTTTAATTAATTCGTACTTTAATTCTAAATAATTATAAATTTCTCCGTTAAATACTAACAATTTTCTTTTATCTTTAGAAAAAAAAGGTTGGTTTGATCTTTGATTCAAATCAATAATTGATAACCTATTGTGAATAAATAAAATATTTTCATCAAAATAATGTTCTGCATTGTCTGGACCTCTATGATTTAAGGAATATTTAATTTTTTTTAAATTTATTTTTTTTTCTTCTATATTTTTTCCGATGATTCCTAAAATACCACACATTAATTTTTTTATTCCTAGTCTTAGATATATTCAAATGAATATTTTTTAAAATAATTCATAGTTTTATAATTTCTTCATGCAAACCTGAAATTTATAGCCCATTTTATTTTTATGCATAATTTTTTCATTTATAACATTAAATAGGTTTTTAACATTTAATGTGTCTCCAAGATAAGGATCATTAAAATCAAGAAAGTTATTAACAATTCCAATTTCTGATATGATAGTTTCATAATCTAATAATTTAAATTTTGACTTTTTACACAACAAGGATAAGCTTTTCTTACCATAAATATTTACATGTTCTATTCCATCTAACATGTTACATTTTTCTTGAAGAATTTTTAATGCGAGTGAATCTCTTGATGGACATTGCATAAAAATTATACCTTTTTTGCTGAGTAGTTTTTTACAAATTTCGAGACATTCGTGTCCGTCTTTAATATGTTCAAAAACATCCCAGAAACAAATTACATCAAATTTTAAACCAAAGTTGACTTTTGATAACAATTCTTTTTTTATTTGATGACCTTTTGATTTTGCAATTTTAGCTTCAGTTGAATTTAATTCTAATCCATAAGTGATCCATTTTTTTTTTCTAGCAATATCCAAAAACATTCCACCTGAACAACCAACGTCTAAAATTTTTCCAGGATTTTTAAAATATTTAGAAATTAACTTCATGCCTCGACCATAAGTGAAATTAAAAAATTTCATTTCCGATAGGGAAATTTTATGTCTAACTGCATGATTATTTCTGTAATAATCTTCTAAAAATTTGTCTTTAAATACAGGATTTATAAAAATCATTTCACAGGTTTTACACTCAACATAGGTACCACCGTTTTTATTTAGTAAGAATCTATAGTCATTTTTTTTACATGTTGGACAGGTTCTTCTTTCAAGATATTTTTTGTCAATTAAATTATTCTTCTTATTTATATATTTCTCAAAATTTGAAATACTTGCTTTCCAAAGTTTTTTTCTTATTTGGTGAATTTTTTTAGGTTTTTCTTGTTTATACATATTAATCTAGTTTTTCCTTTTTTTTAAAATTATCTGATTTTAACCATTTGATAAGTAAATTTTTCTTTTTTAAACTATTTAAAAAAAGATTTTCTTTTCCCGACTTTACAAATACTAAATTCAACTTATTTGTTTTAGGCTCTTTTATTACTGCAGGTTTTAATTTAAATTTCCTACATCTTTTAAACATTGACGGTGTCACGTAAGCACCCCATTCTTTTATTACAAAATCAAATTCACATTCATCTAAAAATTTAAAGGTGACTTGCTCATTTATCTTCAAATGTATTTTAAGCTTATCTTTTTTTGTTCTTAAATATTTCATTTTTTTAGATTCAAATAAATACTTTTTGGTTTTGTTTTATTCAAATAATTGTAGCTCATTACTATTTTATTCGTTTTAAAATCTGAAAAAATTACTTTGTTTTTATTTAAAGTTTTCCAATTATGATTTTTATAAAATTTTATCATTTTTTTATCACAGATTAAAAAAGAGATCTTATTATTATTTTTAATAATAAAGTTGTTAAAATCCATTAAAATTAATGAATAGTTTTTTCTTCTGTATTTTTTTTTTATTATTAAGGTATCAAATAAGAAATATTTATTTTTGTTATTTGAAAAAGATCTTAATTTTAATGCAGTATAACCAATAAGCTCATCTTTTAAATATAAACAATTGTTAATATCAGATTTATGAAAGTTTTTTTTAAAATTATTAATCTGAGATTTAATTCCGAATTTCCAATGCTGATCTTTTAGTAAAAGAATGTCGTTAATTTGCTTTTTTTTTATTTTATTTGTTTTAAGAGATATTAATTTTATCATCTAAAACTTTTTTATTACTTTCTTTATTGATAAGGTTTTTTGATTTTCAATTTTGCAATATTTTTTTAGTTTTTCAGTATTTTTAATCCATATTAAATGATCATATATTTTATTTCCCATGAATTGAAGAGTATTGTCGTTATGAATGTTATTTTCGATAATCATACCCCATTTTTCAAATTTCAATTTTATTTTTTTATTTATATTTATTTTATCATCAGTTTTTACTCTTATATGCAATGTATCTTTTAATTTAGAATTTTTAGTTGGAAAAAAAACCCTTGGTGGATTAATTTTTTTAATTATCAATTATTCCTCCAATTCCAATTTTTAGTAATAAAATTTTTTATTTTCCATGTATTGTTATCTCTATACCAGATTTTTTTATTTCTAAACTTTTCACATGTTTTCATAAACCATTTTGGTGATTTGTTTACAAATTTACAAAATTTTTTTATATCATCTTTGGGAATAACATGGCCTATTTTTTCTATTTTTTTGATAGCCTCATTTCGAGATAACATTCCATATCTTATCTGAATAGATAAATTATCAAAGGTTCTTGAAATTCCAAATTTATGCCATTTTAGAAAGTGATGTAAAGAAATAAAATCACAATCTATATCTGCAAAATCCCAAGATCCAACTTTTCTATTTTTTTTGGTATATTTAAATCCATACTTTTTGACTTTTTTTAATATTTCAAAAGAGTTCCATTTAATAAAAGAACCTAAGAAAATCGATTTTGGAATGAAGTTATTTGAACTTGCTAATGAATATGACACAAGTTCACTTTTTTTTAATCCATAAAAACCAACCCAATCGTAAGCCGAAGTGCCTTCCATACATCCATGTTTTCTAAGCCATTTTTTGTCTAAATCAGTATGCAATTGATCTCTCAAAGAACCCCCATACTCTAATTGTGAATTTTCTCCCCATATAATTAGAGGTATTTTCAACAAAACGCTCATTCTGGTACACATTGAAAAAATTGCTAAATGCATTGGTAATCCTGGTGAGCCCAGTTTTTCAAATGTAGCACACATGAATTTTTTTTCGGTCTCCTGAGCAAATGAATAATCAATATGATCTACATTAAGTTTATTTAACATATTAAGTAAATTTTGTTGGCCAATTTTTGTTCTTGCAGGAGTTTTCCAAGTTAAAGCTAAAACATTCAACCCATGTTCTTTGGCAAAAATAATTTGATACCAACTATCTTTACCTCCACTAACAGGAACTATACAGTCATAAGTGGTAGACTTTTTTTTCGCTTTACCAAAAATTTTTAGTAAATCTTTATATCTTTTACTCCAATTTATTCGATTGTTTTTTGTTTCGTGTCCGATACATCCTGAGCAAATTCCATATTTATTTAATGTTATTCCAGGTCTCACATCTGGTAGAACACATTTTTTACAATATTTCATAATTTTATCAATCTAACTTAGTTTTTCTATTTGCATATTTATTTTTTTAACAATATGTAATCTAGCTCCAAATAATGAGTCTTTAGTTGATCCCCCTATGTGAGGTAATATTATTAAATTGTTATACTTCTTAGAATAATTAATTAGCGGATGTCTTTTTAAATTATTTTTACTCAACCATTCTCCATCTATAACATCTAGGCCAACTTTAAAAGTTTTTCTCTTTTTAAGAAAATATAATAAATCATTCTCATTTATGATTTTACCTCTACTTGTGTTAATTAAGGTTGAATTTTTTTTCATTAATTTTAATTTTTTTTTATTAATAAAGTTAATATTTTCATTTGTTAAATGAATATGAAGCGAGATAATATCAGAATTTTTAAGGAGAAAACCCAAACTTACTTTTTGTACCTTATTTAATTTGATTTTTTTATTTACATCATAGCCAAGAACTTTCATACCAAATCCATTTCCTAACTTAGCGGTAATTTTGCCCAATCTACCTAATCCTATAACTCCAAGTGTTTTATTATAAAGCTGTTCACCTGGGAACTTATCTCTTGTCCATGAATTGTTAATAATTTGTTGATGGTTAATTAATATCGAACGATTTAACATTAAAATTAAGCAGAATGCTAATTCCGATGTAGCTGTAAAAGTATCCAATAATTTTCTTTCCTTAGCTAAGTGAAAACATTTTATTTTTTTTTTTCTTTAATTCACTTAAATCTATATGATCAGTACCAGTTGATGGGCTATATATATATTTAAGATTTTTTACATTTTTTAATAACTTTTTATTAACTCTAATTTTTGCTGAAGATATATATATATCAGCTTGATTAATTTTTTTTTTAATCTTCTCTAATGAATTAGGTATATAAAAAAAATTTGATTTTTTCTTTAGTTTTTTAAATTCACTTCCTATCATGCTTAAATCAACTGTGCTAAGAATATTTAACTTTTTTTTCATTTTTTACTTTTTACTTTTTAATTTTTTTTCAATTTTTTTTAAGTCAGAAAGAAAGTGTATATTTGTGCAACTATCTAATATTGTAAATTTTTTTTTAATATTTTTTCCCTCTAGAGTATTTTTTGTCATTAGATAATAAGATCCATTTTTTATTTTTTTATCATCACAACTAAAAAGAACATCTAGTTTTTTCCTCTTAAAAATTGAAATTACTTTATCTGCAGTTATGGTTCTGTCTGGATGATCAGGCTGTAAACCAACTATGATTTTTAATTTTTCTTTCTTAATTAATTTTTTATAAGCGTGCTTGTAAACATCAAGAATTGGTGTTTCACCACATAATTTCTTTGGTCTTTTAATTACTCCAACTTTCAATTTTTTTGCTAATTTTGCAATTTTTATTGAGTCAGTTGATACATAAATTTTGTCTATAAGATTAGACTCTTTTGCATGTTTTATTGTCCAGTAAATTAGGGGTTTTTTTAATAAAAATCTCATATTTTTATTTTTCAATCTAGATGATGAGCCTTTTGCTGGAATGATTGAAACTATCATATTAAGTAACTATTTTTCTTTTTAATTTGAATAGATTTGTATTTGGGGTATTAATACCATCAATTGCGGTTGGACAAACTATTATACCTCTATTTTTCAACTTTTGAATTATTTTATAGTTAAAATCAATTTTTCTTCCTTCAGGGTAAGAATAATGTCTTAGTCTTAAGTTAATTCGATTTTTGAATAACGAAAAACTTTTTTTAAGTTGATAGTCCACATTACTTTCTGATAATGATCCAAGGCTTACGTGATTATGAGAATGACCACCAATAGTAAAAAGTTCGTTATTATATAAATTTTTAACCTGTGACCAATTAATTTTTTTATCTATTTGAGAATGTAAACTAATTGGAACTTTTTCTTTTAATTGAAAAAAAAACGAGTCAACAAAATTATTTATATCAAATTTAAAATTATTTTTAATATTTAGTCTGATATTTTTTAGTAAATTAATTTTGGTCTTATTATTATTGAATATAAACTTTCTCTTTTGCCATGGCAAAATAACTTCTCCTCGCTTCTTATATTCTAAACAGTGCTCTAACTTGTCAATCCAACTAATTGAATTTTTTTCTATAAAATCTGTTGAAAAATAAAATGTTGTGGGTATTTTTAAATCATCAAGAATTGGGGCAGCTACTGTTAAATTGTTTTCAAATCCATCATCGAATGTAATACATAAGGAATTTTTTGGAAATCTTTGTTTATTTTTTATAAAATAGTATATCTCTTCCATGCTTAAGAATGAGTGTTTTTTCTTTAAATCTTTAAGAATTTTATAGAATTTTTTTTCTAAAATATGCTTTGAATTATAATTGCGAATTTTAAATTTATTTTTTTTAATTACTCCATGGAATAATAAAATTTTAAATTGATTTTTTTTCATTTAATTTCTTATAATTATTAAAATTATCTATACTGTGATTAACCAAACATTCAGGCATAGCTGAATAATAGCGTCCAATTTTTTTTTGATTTTTATATTTTACTTTTTTTTTATTAATTATTTTTTTTAAATAACGTAAAACTAAATTACAACAATTTAGGGTATTTATTGCCCTTATATGTTCAAATTGAGTTTTTTTATTTATTCTAATTTTTGTCATTGAAATAATTTTACCAGTATCAATCCCATTATCTATAAAATGGAGCGTGGTAAATAAATTTTTAAAATCTTTATGATATAGAGACCATAATATTGAGTCCAATCCTCTATACTCCTCTGGATTCCCTCCATGTAAGTTAATAATTGGTATATTTTTAAAAGATAATAAAAAATTTTTTTTCAATATTCCTATACCAAAACATATAATAATATTTGGATTATATTTTTTAATATAACTAATTGCGGATTTGGAATTAGAATTATTAATTTTTTTGAAATTATTTAATTTGTAATTTGTATTATTGAAAAAAAAATTTTTTTCAAATATTGCTCTTTTTTTTTCATAAATATGTTTTGTTTTATATGGAAAACTTATTTTCTTAGTTTCATACATAACAAAAATATATTTAAAATATTTTTTTAAAAATTTAATAAAATATTTATGATGCAATGTATTGGTTGTTAAAATTAAAATTTTCAAATTATTTTTTATACCTTTAATTCTTGATTTTTATAAATATTTCCTTTTATTTTTTTTCTTAAGATTTTATTCAAGTCTTTAGGTTCAGTATTTAAAAAGGGTCTTACAATTTTTAAATCGTCTTTAGTCAAGTGATAATCTTTGTTTAGATCCTTGTTAGCATAAATTGACCTCCTCATTGAACTCATATTTTTTTTTTCGCTTTTTGTAATTTCTTTATTAAATTTACCTAGCATTGAATATGTTCTATTTACTTCTATTACTAATTTATTCATTTCCTTTTTATCTGCAGAAATTTTATGGTCTCTAAAATTTGAAAATTTTTTATCTAAAGTGAAGTGTTTTTCTATCATTTCTGCTCCATAAGATGTTGCAATAACAGAAGCTAATGTACCTAATGTATGGTCTGAATATCCTATTTTTACAGGTAATTTTTTTTTTAAAAATTCTATAGATTTTAAATTAGCTTCTAGATCACTTACTGGGTATGCAGAAACACAATGTAATAAAGTTAGTTTCTTTAAAGGAAATTTTTGATATTTTATGAATTTTACAAGATTTTTTATTTCTTGATAATTTAGTAAACCAGTTGAAATAATGGTTGGTTTTTTATGACTTAATACTACTTCAATTAGTTTATAGAAATTATTATCTCCTGAGGAAATCTTAAAAATATCAACAAATGAACCTAAAAAATTAGCACTTTCAATATCAAACGGTGTGGAAATGAATTTTAGTTTATTTTTTTTTGCAATCTTATAAAGTTTAAGAAACTCATTATTTGTTAATTCAAATTTTTTAAGCCTTTTGAACCTCTTTTTTTCTTTCTCGTTTACATAATTTTCTGTTTTAAATGTTTGAAACTTTACAGCATCAACTCCTGTTTTTTTAGCTGCATAAACTAATTTTTTAGCATTTGAGAAGGACCCTTCATGATTATTTCCAATTTCAGCAACAATAAATACCTTATTCATAACTTAAGAATTTTTAGAAAAGTTTTTGTACCAATCTATATATCTCTGATAACCTTTTTCTAAATTCCATACAGGATTATAATCAATAAGTTTTTTTGCTTTTTCGATTGAGAGAGTTCCTCTCTCGGGCATTAATTTATCTCTTTCTTTATTTTTTACATCTATATTTGTAAAATTTTTCTTGAGAACATTAATAAGCTCTTTAATAGATCTGCCATTTCCATGAGTAATATTGAATATTTCGTTTTTTGAATTGTTACTTATGATTGCCTTGTACACACCTTCAATAAGATCTTCAATATAGGTAAAATCAAGTTTATCTCTGCCGTCACCATCTATTACGATTGGTTTATTTTGGATTGCATTTTCTATAAATATTTGTCCTACTCGTCTACTTATACATCTTTCACCATAAAGTGCTGATGGTCTTATAATAGTATATGGCAAATCAAATACTTGATTATAAGCAATAACCAACTTTTCACCTGAAAATTTTAAAGCACCATAAATCCCAATTGGATCACAAATACTTTTTTCAGTGACATTTTTTTCGTTAAAATTTCCATAAACCATACTTGATGAGAAGAAAAAGAATTGCTCTACATTTTTTTTAGAATAATCTAACGCATTCTCTAAAGTTCTTAAACTATGATCAAATGTTGAATATGGGTCTTTATTAGATCTTGTAGAATGAGACACTGCAGCTAAATGTATAACTATATTTGGTTTAATTGTATCCAGTAGTTTTGATAATGCATGATAATCTCTTGCGTCTTGAATAAAAATTTTAATATTGTTTTTTTTAATTAATCGTAGCCTTTCATTTAAAAAAGATTGCGATAGCTCGGGATTAGGTAAGTTATCTTTATTATCTATAACTGAATTTAAATTATTTACCGATAAACTATCAATTAAAAAAATCTCAGCACCTTTATTTTTTAAAAAAATTCCAAGATTATGTCCTATAAATCCTGCACCTCCTATAATTGCTATTTTTTTATTCATCAAAACTTCCTATAATTTTATTTACAATTTTACAAATACTAATGACTTCTTTTTTTTTTAAGTGAGGACCCACAGGAAGAGCTATAGAATTATCGCTAATTATTTCCGCATTTATATATTCTTTTTTTATATAACCATATCTTTTTTTATAATAATTCATCCTTGGCACAGGTTGAGGATAATATATGCTTGTTCCCACACCCATATTATTTATTTGTTGATTAATTTTATCTCTTAAAGTTGCAAGTTTATTTTTCAAAATAATTGAAATACAATAATGGGAACTTTTTAAATTATCATTTGTTGATTTTAAAATTTCAATATTTTTTCTTTTTGTAATATTATTTAAATAAGTTTGAAAATTTAGATTTCTTTTTTTTAAAAATATTTTTAATTTTTTTAATTGCTCAAAACCTATAACAGCATGTATTTCACTCATTCTATAATTAAAACCAAGATGATCTGAATTATAAATTCCTCTTTTTCTTTCAGAGAAAATTTTGTTTACACCAAATGCTTTAAGAAGTCTTAATTTTTTGGCAAGTTTTTTTTTATTAGTTATGATCATTCCTCCCTCTCCTGTAGTAAAGTGTTTTACAGGATAAAAAGAAAAAACGCCCACATCCCCAATTGTTCCAACATGTTTATTGTTATATTTAGCACCAATGGCTAATGCACAGTCTTCTAAAACGAAGAGATTGTATTTTTTTGCAATTTTTTTTACTTTATAAACATCGACTGGAATTCCCAAAAAGTGTACTACTGCAATTGCTTTAGTTTTTTTGTTAATTTTTTTTTCAATTTTTGAAATATCAATATTTCCTGTTTCAGAAATGCAATCAACAAACACTGGTCTTGCTCCTGTAAGTTCAACTGCATGGGCAGTTGAAATATGTGTCTGAGCTGGAACTATAACCTCATCTCCTTTTTTAATTCCAAGACTAAAATAAGTTAAATGCATTCCTGCTGTACAAGATGATACACTTATAGCTTCTTTTGAATTGGTGTATTTTTTGAAAGAATTTTCAAATTTTTTCGAAATTGAACCATGCACTAAAATATTACTTTTAAGTACTCTCGTTACTGAAACATATTCTTTATTATTTAAAATTGGCTTACCAAATGGAAATTTAATTTTTGTCATTTAATAAATAATCTTCTCCCATTTCTTTGTTTTAATAGACTTATCTATAGCAATAGATACCGCCATTGAATTCATAACATCTTTGGAGTTTATTAATTCATTTTTTTTTTCTATAAACGATATTTTCTAGAAAATTTTCTAAAATTTTTTTTTTTTTATTATTTGAGTACATATAACTAAGTCTTTTTATAGGATTATTTTTTATTCGAGAGTTATAAATTCCCACATTATTAAAATTTTGTATAAATGATTGCTTGGTTCCATAGACTTTGAAAGTGTGATGATGTGGCATAACACAACCAAAATTTGAAACTACATTTAAAATTAAGTCATTTTTAAATTTTATTATGGCGACAGAAATATCGTTACTCTTAAATTTTGTTTTTTTGGTTGAAATTTTATTTCCTAAAGCAGAAACTTTTATTGGTCTTTTGCCAATTAAAGAAATAGCTAAATCTATGATATGCATAACACCCCCGTGTGTCACAGAATAATTTTTTATTTTACCTCTCCAACCCTTAGTAATTTTAGATAATCGGCCATAATTATATTCCCCAGAGATATGAAAAATTTCTCCAAATTTTTTTTTTTTAATCATTTCTGAGAGTTTTAAAAACTGTGGTGATGTTCTTAATACAAAATTACTTGAAAGTTTAATGTTTGGGTTTTTATTTAATTCTTTCTTAATTTTTAAATACTCTTTCAAATTTGTGCAAATCGGTTTTTCAACAAAGATATGTTTTTTTCTTTTAATACAATTTATGACTTGATCTGCATGAAAATTATCATAAGAGGCAATACAAACTAGATCAATATTTTTATCATTAATTATATTTTCTGATTTTGTAGTAATATTTATTTTTGGTCTTACTGATTTTATTTGGTTTAATTTTGAAACCTTAAAATCGCAAACTGAAACGACTTCACAATGTTTATTGTTTAAAAAGCAAGCAAGATGATGTTTTCCTACACCTAAACCTATTATCCCTACTTTTATTTTTTTATGCATTATAAACACTCAACATTGTTTCCATAAAACAAACTCTTAACATCGTAAAAAAAACCATTTCTTTTTTTTAAAGAATTTATTTTTTCAAATCCAATTTTTTTAAAAATTGAATGAGCTACTGCAAGAATTATAGCATCATATTTTTTATTTTTTAATTTTCTAATTAACTTAAAGGTTATTTTTTTTTGTAAATCTTTATTATTTACCCAAGGATCAAAAACATCAATATTGCAATTTTTTTTCTTCAATGTGTATATTATATTAAAGACCTTGCTATCTCTTAAATCAGAACAATCCTCTTTAAAAGTTAGACCTAATATAAGTATATTTTTTTTATTTTTTTTATTTAAATTAATTTTTTTTAAAACCCTATTAGCAATATGTACAGGAATATAATTATTTATTTTTTGTCCTGAGAGTATTAATTTTGGATCGACTCCAACTTTTCTTGCTTTATAAGTTAAATAATATGGATCAATTGCTATACAATGACCGCCTACAAGTCCTGGTTTATAATTAACAAAATTCCACTTTGTATTTGCTGCTTTTAAAACCTCGTGAGTATTAATCTTCAATTTTCTAAAAATTAAGGATGCCTCGTTAACTAAGCTAATATTTATAGATCTTTGAATATTCTCTAATATTTTTGCAGCCTCAGCAACTTTGATGTTTTCTGCTTCATATAAATTAGCATTGATAATTTTTTTATAAATCTGTTTCATTTTTAATAATCCCTTTTTAGATGAGCAACTAATAATTTTTGAGATATTTTTTAATTTATTTTTTTTGTCACCTGGGTTAATTCTTTCAGGGGAGTAACCACAATAAAAATCTTTATTGATCGACAATTTCGCTTTTTTTTCAATTATTGGAATACAAAACTCTTCTGTACACCCAGGGTACACAGTAGATTCAAAAATCACCAAATCTCTTTTGTTCAAGTGTCGTCCAACTATTTCAGAAGCATTTTTAAGATAAGTTAAATCAGGTAAATTTCTTTTGTTAACAGGTGTTGGAACGCATACAATTAAAACATTACATTTATTTAAATATTTTTCGTCATAAGTGAAATTAACCTTGGAATTATTGATTTGAGATTTTGTGAAAATCTTATTTTTATCAATTCCTTTTTTAAGGTATTTAATTTTATTAATATTGTTGTCATATCCAGTTACAAAACAATTCTTTCCTAAAGCAACGGCTAAGGGCAAACCAACGTAACCTAATCCTATTATTCCTATGTAATTTCCTTTAGTCATTAATTTTGTTTTCTTTTATAGAAAATATTTTGTCACAAATATTCATTACTTTAATATCATGAGAAATTATTATAATTGTAATATTATTTTCAAATTGAAACTTTTTTATTTTATCTAAAATTTGTTTTGTATTTGATGAGTCAATTGATGAAGTGGCCTCATCTAAAATTAAAATTTCTGAATTTCTATAAATAGCTCTGGCAATCCCAATCATTTGCTTTTGTCCACCAGACATTTTAATTGAATTTTCACCTACTTGAGTAAGCTCCTTTTCAGGAAATGATTTAATTAAAGAATCAAGATTTGATATTTTCAAACATCTTTCAAAATTTTTTTGATTAAAATCTACATCGTCAAAAAAAATATTTCTTATTATATTTTCATCAAATAAATAAACAGATTGGGGAACATAACTAATTTTTTTAAGCCAATTGTGAGACAAATTATTGATATTTATATCATTAATAGTGATTTCTCCCTCTAATGGTTTTAAAAGACCAGTAATTAAATGTAATAAAGTACTTTTTCCTGAACCACTTTTTCCAAATAATCCTACTATTTCACCTTTGTTGATCGTCAGGTTTAAATTATTAGGAAAAACTTTATCTTTTTTATCCTCATACCTAAAATTAACATTTTTAATTTTTATACTTTGAAAATTTTCTAATTTATGATTTTTTTGTATTAAATTTTGTTGATCTACTTCTTTAAATTGATCATTCAGAATTTCTATTGAAGGTTGGAAAAATTTTAGACGTTGAAGACTACCAACTATTCGCGTCAATGCAGGTATCAATCGCAAAGATATTACTGACAAAGAAGTTAAGATAAATAAATATTCTTCTTTAGTATAATTGAAATTATTCATATAAAAAAACAGAATAGTAATGATCAAAATTAAACACACTTCAAAAATTAACTTTGGAGTTTGTTGAAAAATATTTATAGATTTCTCTATTTTACTGAATTCAGAAATTACTTTATCAAATAATTCAACAAAAAAATTTGAACTATTATATATTTTAATTTCTTTGATTGATTGAAATGTTTGAAGAGTACTTTTATTAATTGAAATTTCTAATTTCTCTTTTGTTAAACCTAATTGATGTATTCTTTTTTTTAAAGTAGAGTATAACAAGATAGATAAAGATAAGAAAAAAATTAATGATATTATTGTAACCAGTGGATCTATTAAAAATAATGTTATAATTAATACAAATATCATTACAATTTCTGACAGAAAAGTGAATAAACTAAAAAGGGTTCCATTATAGTCAGTTGCTATTCTTATATTTCTCAAAAGTTCTGAAGAGTTTTTATTTATAAAAAAAAGGTAATTATTGGATAAATATTTTTTATATAAATCATGAGAAACTCTTTTTTTAATTTTTTTTAAAAAATTAAATTGGTATCTTAAAAATTGATAAGAAACTAAATTTTTAACAATAAAAATTATTGATAAAATTAAAAAAGGTATTAAAAAATTATTTTCGTCAAAAAAAGCAATGTTTATTTCTCTATCAAATATAAACAAAGTATTATTCCCCCCCGTCAAAATAGAGTATATAATGGTAATTAAAGCACCAAGACTTAGAAGTTCAGCAAAATTATTTAGGATAATAAAAAATAATAATTTAATAGACTTTATCTTTTCATTTTTAGAAAGAAGATTAAGAATTTTTAAAATTTTAATCATCAAGATTCGCTATTTCTCTTTTTAATTCTTCGTATTCATGAAGTTTTCTTTTCATGAAGTTATATGTAAGTCTTGTTTTTTCCGAGATTCCTTTAGGAGTTAAAACATAGATATAGTTCAGTTTTTTTGGGTTTTTTTTGAAATTTTGAATTTTTATAAAGCCTTTTTCCTTAAGTGCTCTAAGGCAATAATTTAGTTTACCTAAACTAAATCCTAATTCCGAAGCTAGGTCTCTCTGGGAGAGTTTTTTATTATTTTGGATTTTTCTTAAAATTTGGAAATATTCTTCTTTATCACTCATGATGTTCAATTTTTGAACATATATATAGTTCAAAAGTTGAACAGTAAAGTTAAAATTTAAAATTTTTTTCAGTGCATAAATCAAGCCAATTGAGCTATTAGTACTGGTCAGCTGCACACATTGCTGCGCTTCCACATCCAGCCTATCAACGTGGTGG
>MDTA01081945.1_pt1 | contig 43046 bp, 44 predicted proteins | sample 811151 | NCBI WGS metagenome assembly MDTA01 (sample SAMN05326648, study PRJNA326480) | marine metagenome | isolation source: seawater | place: Indian Ocean: South | collected 2010
GAGTTCGTCACCATGAGTCTTGAAGAACGGTTGGAAGCCTTAAAGGTTCGTCATTCAACGCTGGAAGACATGATCCAACAGGAAAGTTCAAGACCTCTCCCGGACGACGTCGAAATACACGCCCTCAAAAAGCAGAAGCTCAGGATCAAAGATGAAATAGCGGGTATCGCCACCCGGCATTAGCCGGCGGCGGCGCTTCCGCGCGGGCGGACGCGAGAGTTAGGCAAGCGGCCAACTCCCGCTGCGGAGTGCTTCAAATTTCGGGAAAGACGCGGCAGCCGATATCGGCTGCCGCGTTTTTTTTATTGATGTCGTGGGGGCAGAAACGCGGCGCGAGGGGATGGCTGGGTTAGCCTCGCGCCGCCCCTGGTGCGGTCGACGACGAAGGGGGTGTTCACGCCTCGTCCGCCAGCTCCCGCAACTTGAACTTCTGGATCTTGCCCGTGCTGGTTTTCGGAAGGTCGCCGAAGACGACGTGTTTCGGGCATTTGTAGTGGGCGAGGTTGTCGCGGCAGAATTTGATGATGTCTTCCGCCGTCGCTTCCGCGCCCGACTTCAGTTCGATGAAGGCGCAAGGCGTCTCGCCCCATTTGTCGTCCTGTTTGGCGACGACGGCCGCGGTCATCACGGCGGGGGGTTTGTAGAGCACGCCTTCGACCTCGATGGAGGAGATGTTCTCGCCGCCCGAGATGATGATGTCCTTGGAACGGTCTTTGAGCTGGATATAGCCGTCCGGGTGCATGACGCCGAGGTCGCCGGAATGGAACCAGCCGTCGGACAACGACGCGGCTGAGGTGTCCGGGTTCTTCAAATAGCCCTTCATCACGATGTTGCCCTGGAACATGGCCTCGCCCATGGTTTCGCCGTCGGCGGGCACGGGCTGCATGGTTTCCGGGTCGATGATCTGCAGGTCGTTGAGCGCGTGATAGGGCACGCCCTGGCGCGATTTCTTCTGGGCCTGTTCCTCGATCGGCAGGTCGTCCCATTCCGGGTGCCAGGCGCACATCACGGCGGGGCCGTAGGTTTCCGTCAGGCCGTAGGCATGGGTGACCTCGATCCCGGCGCGCTGCATGGCTTCCAGCGTCGCCGCCGGGGGCGGCGCGGCGGCGGCCATGAACTTGACCTGATGGTCGAATTCCTTGCGATCCTCGTCGGCGGCGTTGGTGACGAAGCTCATGACGATGGGCGCACCGCACATGTGCGTTACCTTATGGATCGCGATGGCGTCGTAGATGGTCGCCGAATTGACCCGGCGCATGCAGATGTTGGTCCCGGCCAGGGCGGCGATGGTCCAGGGGAAGCACCAGCCGTTGCAATGGAACATCGGCAGGGTCCAGAGATAGACCGGATGGTGGGCCATCTGCCAGCCGACGGCGTTCGAGACGGCGTTCAGGTAGGCGCCCCGGTGGTGATAGACGACGCCTTTCGGATCGCCCGTGGTGCCGGAGGTATAGTTGAGCGAGATCGCCTGCCATTCGTCGGCGGGCAATTCCCATTCGTAATCGGGATCGCCCTCGGCCAGCAGGCTTTCGTAATCGGTCTCGCCCAGGGTGACGTGGTCGTGCGTGGCTTCCGAGTCGACGATGTCGATGACCGTGATGTCCTTGCGTCCGGTCATGGCGAGGGCGGCCTTCACCGTCGGCGCGAATTCCGTGTCGGTCAGCAGGACCTTGGCCTCGCCGTGGTTAAGGCAGAAGGCGATGGCTTCGGCGTCCAGGCGCACGTTCAAGGTGTTGATGACGGCGCCCAGCATTGGCACGGCGAAGGTCGCTTCGTACATTTCCGGCGTGTTGGAGCCCATGATGGCGACGGTCTGCAGCCGCTTGACCCCGCGCTTTTCCAGCGCCGAGGCGAGCCTGCGGGCCCGGGTATAGGTCTCCATCCAGGTGAAGCGTTTGGCGCCGTGAATGACCGAGACGTGGTCCGGATAGGTCCGCGCCGTGCGCTTCAGGAACGTATTGGGGGAAAGGGGCGTGTAGTTCGCGCGAACCGCGTCCAACGCCATTTCGTACATATTGACTTCGCTCAAGTTCGCCTCCGGCGAAAACCGTTACATTCGGGATGTTGAATAGACTGCGGTCAAGCCTCAGCTTGCCACAAAGCACCTTGGCAAAAAACGCTGTTTTGGCCCAAACTGCCGGTTAACCGCCCCACCGGATACGACCGGGGAAGGGCGGGTGCAAACGGCCGAAGCGCCGACAATTGGGAGACACCGCCAATGACCAACGCATACGACGCCGCCTACGCGCGGTCCATCGACGATCCCGAAGGTTTCTGGGGCGAGGCCGCCGAGGCCCTGGTCTGGACCAAGAAATGGGACAAGGTCCTGGACGACGCCGGGGCGCCCGTCTACCGCTGGTTCCAGGGCGGGGAACTCAACACCTGCTACAACTGCCTGGACCGCCACGTCGACGAAGGCAACGGCGGCCGCACGGCGCTGATCTACGACAGCCCCGTCACCGGCGGCCAGAAACGCCAATACACCTATGAACAATTGCGTGACGAGGTCGCCAAGTTCGCGGGCGTCCTGGCGGCCCAGGGCGTGGGCAAGGGCGACCGGGTCATCATCTACATGCCCATGGTCCCGGAGGCCGCCATCGCCATGCTGGCCTGCGCGCGCCTGGGCGCCATTCATTCCGTGGTGTTCGGCGGCTTCGCGGCGCACGAACTGGCCGTCCGCATCGACGATGCGACGCCCAAGGCCATCGTGAGTGCTACCTGCGGGATCGAGGTCAACCGGGTCATCGAATACCTGCCGCTGCTGACGGGCGCCATCGACGCCGCCAAGCACAAGCCCGAGAGCACCATCGTCCTGGCGCGCCCCGAATGCGAAGCCGATCTGGCGGCGCTGGGCTATCTCGATTGGGCGGCGGAAATGGCCGGGGCGGCGCCGCACGACTGCGTGCCGGTCGCGGCGACCGATCCGCTTTACATCCTTTATACCTCGGGCACCACGGGCCAGCCCAAGGGCGTCGTCCGCGATAACGGCGGCCATGCGGTGGCCCTGAAATGGTCGATGAAGAACATCTACGACGCCGATCCGGGCGACGTCTATTGGGCGGCGTCCGACGTCGGCTGGGTGGTCGGCCATTCGTACATCGTCTATGCGCCGCTGCTGCATGGCTGCGCCACCGTGATGTTCGAAGGCAAGCCGGTCGGCACGCCCGACGCGGGCGCGTTCTGGCGGGTCATCGCCGAATACGGCGTGAAGATTTTGTTCACCGCGCCCACGGCCTTCCGCGCGATCAAGAAGGAAGACCCCAACGCGGAACTGCTCAAGCAGTACGACATGAGCAAGTTCGAACTGCTGTTCCTGGCGGGCGAACGGACCGATCCGGATACCCTGAATTGGGCCGAGAAAATCCTCGGCGTGCCGGTCATCGACCACTGGTGGCAGACGGAAACCGGCTGGGCCATCGCCGCCAACTGCATGGGCCTGCACCGCTTCCCGGTCAAGGCGGGCTCGCCGACCAAGCCGTGCCCCGGTTGGAACGTGCAGGTGCTGGACGGCGAAACGCACGAGCCGGTGGCGCCGGGCACGGTCGGCGCGATCTGCATCAAGCTGCCGATGCCGCCGTCGGCGCTGCCGACCCTGTGGAACGCCGCCGACCGCTTCAAACAGGCGTACCTGACGGAATTCCCCGGGTTCTATTCGACCTCCGACGCCGGGATGTACGACGAGGACGGCTATATCTCGATCATGGGCCGCACGGACGACATCATCAACGTGGCGGGCCACCGGCTTTCGACCGGCGGGATGGAGGAAGTCCTGGCCTCGCACCCCGACGTCGCCGAATGCGCGGTGATCGGCGTCGCTGATCAGATGAAGGGTCAGTTGCCGGTCGGCTTCCTGGTTCTGAAATCCGGGGTCACCAAGGACACGGACGATATCGTCAGCGAGATCGTCCAATTGGTCCGAAATCAGATCGGCCCCGTCGCGGCCTTCAAACAGGCGACGGTGGTGCCGCGCCTGCCGAAGACGCGGTCGGGCAAGATCCTGCGCGGCACCATGCAGAAGATCGCCGACAACCAGGATTGGAAGATGCCGGCGACGATCGATGATCCGGCCATCCTGGACGAGATCGAAGACGCTTTGGAAGGCATCGGCTACGCCGCGTCGCGCAAGGAATAGCGGTCTTGCTTCGGAAAATGCCGCCGTTCGTGCCGCCCAGCGGCACGAACGCCCTTGGCACAGCATCTGTGCCCGGACTGGCGCTTGAGGCTTGGCCTTGCATGAGGCAAAGTGCGCCCCATGTTCAATCCTGAGCCGGCCGTCACCGGGAAATCCCCGGCGTTTGGCCTGCCTGCCAATCCAAGTGAAACGGCCCTGGCGAATGGCGGGCCGGTTTGCACCAAAGACCGAGGAATATCCAATGTATCCTGACGTTCAGCTTTTCATCGACGGCGAATGGACCGCCGCCAAGGGCGGCCGCACCATGCCGGTCGAAAACCCGGCGACCGGCGAAGATGCCGGCACCGTCGCCCATGCGGACACCAGCGACCTGGACCGCGCCCTGGAGGCCGCCCAGCGCGCCTTCATCGAATGGCGCGCCGTGTCGCCCTATGACAAGGCCCGTATCCTGAAAAAGGCCGCCGATCTGCTGCGCGAACGCGCCGACAAGATCGCCCCCCTGATGACCATCGAACAGGGCAAGACCCTGCCGGAAGCCAAGGGCGAAATCATGGTCGCCGCCGACGTCACCGAATGGAACGCCGAAGAAGCCCGCCGTACCTACGGCCGGATCATCCCGGCCCGCGCCGGGAACGTGACCCAGATGGTGGTCAAGGAGCCGGTCGGCGTCGTCGCGGCCTTCACGCCCTGGAACTTCCCGATCAACCAGGCCGTCCGTAAGATCGCCTGCGCCCTGGCCGCCGGCTGCACGATCATCGTCAAGGCGGCGGAAGAAACCCCGGCCTCGCCGGCGGAACTGGTGCGTTGCTTCGCCGACGCGGGTCTGCCGAACGGTGCCGTCAACCTGGTCTACGGCGTTCCGGCGGAAATTTCCGAATACCTGATCCCCCATCCGGTGATCCGCAAGGTCTCGTTCACCGGCTCCACTGTGGTCGGCAAGCATCTGGCGGCCCTTTGCGGGTCGCACATGAAGCGCGCGACCATGGAACTGGGCGGTCACGCCCCGTCGATCGTGTTCGACGACGCCGACATCGACAAGGCGGTCAAGATTCTGGGCGCCAACAAGCAGCGCAACGCCGGTCAGGTCTGCGTTTCGCCGACCCGCTTCCTGATTCAGGAAGGCGTCTACGATCAGTTCGTCCAGAAGTTCACCGACCAGATGAAGTCGATCAAGGTCGGCGACGGCCTGGAAGCCGACAGCCAGATGGGCCCGATGGCCAACCCGCGGCGCATCACGGCGATGGAGGAATTCATCGGCGACGCCACGCAGAAGGGCGCCAACGTCCGCACCGGCGGCAACCGCATCGGAAACAAGGGCAACTTCTTCGAGCCGACGGTCCTGACCGACGTGCCGATGGACGCCCGCATCATGTCCGAAGAACCCTTCGGCCCGGTCGCCGTGATCTCGCCGTTCAAGGGCTTCGACGATGTGATCGCGGAAGCCAACCGCCTGCCTTACGGCCTCGCGGCCTATGCCTATACGGGCTCCGGCAAGACGGCGCAGGACCTGGCATCCAGCATTGAATCGGGCATGATCTCGATCAACCACCACGGCATCGCCTTGCCGGAAACGCCATTCGGCGGCGTCAAGGATTCGGGTTATGGCTCCGAAGGCGGGACCGAAGCGATTGAGGCCTACCTCAATCCGAAGTTCGTGACCACGGCGGACGCCTGATCGTCCGCACTTATCGTTGAAGGCAAGGAGACGGCCATGACCGATCTTTCCAAAGCGGGCGCCGACCAGATTTCCGCTGCGTTGGCGGAAGCCAAAACCGCCTATGGCCGGATCCGTGGCCGTAACCTTGCGTTCGACATGACCCGCGGCAAGCCCTCGGCGGCGCAGTTGGACCTGGCCGACGGGCTGCTGACCAACGTCGATCACGACGACGTCGTCGGGACCGACGCCGGGGACCTGCGCAACTACGGCGGCCTGGCGGGCATTCCCGCCTGCCGCGAATTGTTCGGCGAATACCTGGGCGTGCCCGCCGATCAGGTCGTGATCGGCGGCAATTCGTCGTTGCAGTTGATGTACGGCACCCTGGCCCGCTGCATGACCTTCGGCGTCGTCGGCGGCGAAGGGCCGTGGCGGGGGCAGAACCCGACCGTGATCTGCCCCGTGCCGGGATACGACCGCCATTTCGCGGTTTGTGACGAACTCGGCTACAAGATGGTCACCGTCGGCATGACCGGCGAGGGGCCGGACATGGACGCGGTCGAGGACTTGGTCGCCAATGATCCGTCTATCAAGGCGATCTGGTGTGTGCCGAAATATTCCAACCCGACAGGCGAAACCTATTCTGACGAGACCGTCGACCGTTTGGCCAAGATGAAGACGGCGGCGCCCGATTTCCGCATTCTCTGGGACAACGCCTACGCCGTGCACCACCTGGGCGAGGGCCTGGACGAGGTCAAGGACATCCTGGCCGCCTGCGAGGCCGCCTGTTGCCCCGACCGGCCGTTCATTTTCGGATCGACGTCCAAGATCACCTATGCCGGGGCGGGCATCGCCGTATTCGCGGGCTCGCCCGCCAACGTCAAGGACACGCTGGATCATCTGTTCTTTGAAACCATCGGCCCGGACAAGATCAACCAGCTTCGCCAGGTGAAGTTCTTCGGCGACATGAAGGGCCTGTTGGCCCATATGGACGAACACGCGGCCCTGATCGGGCCCAAGTTCAAGGCCGTCGACGAGGCCCTGACCAAGCATCTGGCGGGCAAGGGCATCGCAACCTGGACCAAGCCGAAGGGCGGGTATTTCGTCTCGCTTGACGTGCTGGACGGCTGCGCCAAGGAAGTCATCCGTCTGGCCGACGAAGCGGGGGTCAAGCTGACGCCCGCCGGGTCCTGTTATCCCTACGGCGACGACCCCAACGACCGCAACATCCGGCTGGCGCCGACCTTGCCGCCGCTGGACGAGGTCAAACAGGCGATGGACGTCGTCTGCGCCTGCGTCGAGCTGGCCTGCCTGAACAAACTGGCCGAAGACGCAGGCTGACGCGTCTTTCCTGATATCGCGTAGATTTGTGGCCCGCGCCCGGCAGGATCCCGGCGCGGGCCGATTTCGTCAGGACGCCTTGGTGAACAGGTCGCGGTCCTGCGCCGTGTCGCGGTAGGCCGCCACCAGATCCCGAATATGGGCTTCCGCCAGATCGCGGGCAGCCACCGCGTCGCCGTTCTCCATGGCCACCAGAATCTGTTCGTGTTCCGAGACGGATCGCGGCGGCAGGTGGGGGATGTTGGCCATCACCGTCTGATACCGGCGGAACCGCGCCTTCACCCGGTCGTAGGCATCGCGCAGCAGGCCGTTGCCCGCCGCCGTGACGATGGCGCCGTGAAATGTGTTGGCGACATTGTTGTAGGCGTCGATGTCGCCGGCGGCGATGCAGTCCTCCATCTCGGCGTTCAGGCGGTGAAGCGGCGACAAGTCGGGGCGGGGGTTCAACGAGGCCACGGCGGCGGCGGCGAAGCCTTCCAACGCCAGGCGCAGGCCGAACAGATCGTTCAATTCGTCTTCCGAAAGCGGCGTGACGACAGCCCCCCGGTGCGGCTCGATGGTCAGCAGCCCCCGGCCCGCGACGATGCGAAGTGCTTCGCGCAGGGGCACCCGGCTGACGTTGCAACGTTTCGACAGGCTCTGTTCCACCAGGCGTTCGCCCGGCGCGAACCGTCCGGAAACGATCTCGTCCGTGATCCAATCGGCCAGCCGTTCCGGCAGCAGGTCGGGGCGGGGGAATTCGGTCGGGCCGGTATCGGCGGTCATGGGCGTATTCCTTCTTGTCACGCGGAAACATCAAAGGTCCGCGCGGGAGGAAAGGAGCGGTGTCGTCCGCCTGTTCCATCCCTTATACGAATTTAAATTGACTAATTGTATAAAAATATACAAATCTGTCCGGCGCCGGATAAAAAACCAACCGGCGGCAACGACGACGGCAACGACCGTAACGATGACGCCATCGGCGACGGTATCGGCGATGGCGCCGGTCTCCAGCGGACGGCGCTGTTCCCGGCGTTTGCCGACAACGATATTGGGAGGACTTCATGACGCTGCCCCTGGAGGGAATTCGCGTACTCGATCTGACGCGGGCCCTGTCCGGCCCCTTCTGCACGATGATTCTGGGCGACCTGGGTGCCGATGTGCTGAAGGCGGAACCGGTGGGCGAGGGCGACATGTGCCGGGCCTGGGGGCCGTTCGACAAGGGCATCGGCTGTTTCTTCCTGTCCGTGAACCGGAACAAACGTTCGCTCGCCGTCGATTTCCGCAGTGCCGAGGGCCAGGAGACCCTGCGCGACCTGGCGCTGCAGGCCGACGTCCTGGTCGAGAACTTCAAGCCCGGCACCATCGAAAAACTGGGCCTGGACTACGAGACCTTGAAGAAAAACAATCCGCGCCTGATCCACGCGACGATCACAGGGTTCGGATCCGACGGGCCTTACGGCACCTGGCCCGGGTTCGATCAGATTGCCCAGGGCATGTCGGGCATGATGAGCCTGTCGGGCGAACCCGACGGTCCGCCGACGCGCCTGGGCGTGCCGCTGGCCGATCTGGTTTCGGGCATGTGGCTGTCCACGGGCATCACCGCCGCGATCCATCAGCGCACGGCGACGGGCCAGGGGCAGAAGGTCGATACCTCGCTGCTGGCCGCCGTCGTCGGCATGCTCTGCGTTCAGGGCCAGCGGTACCTGAGCCTGGGCGACGTGCCGGCGCGGGCGGGCAACGAACACCCCGTGATCTATCCCTACGGCGCGTTCCAGGCATCCGACGCCCTGGTCAACATTGCCGCCGCCAATCAGACGCAGTGGAAGAAACTTTGCGACACCCTGGGATTGTCCGAATTGCCCGACGATCCCGATTTCGCCGACAACACGCTCCGCGACAAGAACCGCGCGCGGCTGCGCGGCCTGCTGAACGAAAAGCTGGCCGCCAAGACCGCCATCGAATGGTCGAAGGAATTGATGGAGGCGGGCATCCCCGCCGGACCCGTCTACGACCTGGGCCAGATGTTCAACGACCCGCAGGTCCAACACCAGGGCATGGTCGAAACGATCACCCATCCGGTGATCGGCGATCTCGCCCAGTTGTCGAACCCGCTGCGCCTGGGCGAGGTCGGACCTAAGACCGTGCGCATTCCGCCCCCGGCCCTGGGCGAACACAGTGCCCAGGTGTTGGCCGATTGGGGCGTTGCGGCAGACCGCATCGATGCCTTGATCGCCGCCGGCCATGTGCAAGGCGCGAAATGACCGGGGATGGTCGCCAGACCCGATGAATGACGGAAGCAGGAGGAATTTGAAATGAGCCAATCCTTGAACCCGGCGCCCGACACGGCGCCCAAACTGTCCTATGTCGCCCTGGTGTCGCGCGACCCGTCGGCCGCCGATAAGGTGCTGGGCGGTCTGCTCGGCCTGACGGCGACGGATTGCGCGCTGCCCACGGGCGGCACCGCACCGGCCTATGCGGTCGGCGAGTCCGCCCTGTTGATCTGCGAGCCGGGCGATCCCTTCGTCGATGAGACGGACCGCACGGGCGTCCATCACATCGGTCTCAATTACGCCGATATGGACGCCACGGCCGTCCGCCTTGGCGCCGCCGGGATCGGCGTCAAGGACGCCGGGGCGGGTCTGAACGGCGGGCGCCGCATGGCGCTGGAGGCCGGGGACACGGTCGGCGTGCGCACCTATCTGGTCGATCCGTTGGATATCGACCGCTCAAAGTCGGACCGGATTGAACGCATCGATCACTTGGGCGTCGCCAGTGCCGATAACCGGCAGGCGATTTCCGTCTTCACCGATACCCTGGGCCTGCCCATCGAAAGCCAGCAGACGGACATGGAGGTCGAGACCGTGGTCGAAAGCTTCACCTCCGACAAATATGGCGTCGTCTATCATACCCGGGCGCCGCGTCCCGTCGGCGGCCTGCGCGTCGCCTTCCTGACCGCGGGCGATTGCGAGCTGGAATTCCTGCAGAACTTCGACCCGAACCACGGGGCGGAACTCAGCCATGGGGCCTCGGGCACGACACGCCAGGATCAGGGGGCCGTTACCAAGTACATCGAAAGCCGGGGGGCGGGCCTGCACCATGTTGCCCTGAAGTCGCCGGACATCAACGCGACCCTGGCGGCCCTGGAAGACGCGGGCTGCGTGATGATCGACACGGTCGGTCGACCCGGTTCGCGGCGCGCCTTGATCGGCTTTATCCATCCCAAGAGCATGGGGGGCCTGTTGTTCCATGTCGTCCAACGTGATTGATCGACCGGTTGCGGCGTCGGAACGGGACGGCGTCCTGATTCTGACCATCGACCGCGACGGGATGGGAAATTCCATCTGCCGCGATACGGCCCAGGCCATGCGGGACGCCCTGGATGCGACCGCCGGGCGTACGGACCTGCGGGGGACCGTCGTGACCGGGGCGGGGACCCGGTTCTTCTGCACCGGCGGCGACCTGAAAGCCTACCGGGCGATCTCGACGCCGACGGAACTGGCGGAAACCTTCGCCGTGGTACGGGGCCTGCTGGATGCGTTGGAAGCTCACCCGCTTCCGGTGATCGCCGCGATCAACGGCTATGCCCTGGGCGGCGGGGCCGAATTGGCGCTGGCCTGCGACCTGCGGTTCGCGACGGCGGCGGCGAAAATCGGTCTGCCTCAGGCGAAACTGGGCATCATTCCCGGGTGGAACGGGGCGGCGCGCCTGATGCGGGCTGTCGGCTATGCCAAGGCCATGCGCATGCTGCTGTCCTGCGAGCAGATGTCGGCGGCGGATGCGCTCGCCGACGGGTTGCTGGATGGGATGACGGACGGCGACGTCGTCGACCATGCCGTGGCCTTCCTGGCGGGGCTGCCGGCGGCACCCTTGGCGGTCTCGGCGACCAAGCGGGCTTTGCGCGCGGCGGCCGACGGCGACGGCAAGGCGGCGGGCGAAGCCATTCTGGAAGAGCTGTGGTTTTCCGAGGATCACCGGGAGGCCGAGAAGGCTTTTGCGGAAAAACGCGCACCGGTCTTTCACGGCCGTTAGGGGTACAAGCCGCAGGGCAAACAAAAAGGGGGGCCGAAAGCCCCCCTTTTCAATTCTAATCGGATCGCAGCCTTAGTGCGTTTCCGAGCCGTTATCGACCGGCGGCCAGGACGGCGTCGGCGCCGGGGCGGGCTCGCTGGCCGGGGCCGGCTGGGCAAAGGGATCGACCGGGGGCTCCGAATCCGACGGCGGCGCCGGCGGCGCGAATGGGTCGGCCGGAGTGTCCGTGTCCATCGCGGGCGGGGCCGCGGGGGCCATCGACTGCACGCCGTCGCCGGACGGCTGTGCCGCCGGGGCATGGACCGTACCGGCCCGCGCGCGGGCCACGGCGATGACCTTTTCCAGATCGTCCGAGGAGCACAGACCCAGACCCACCGGGTTCTGAGGCTTGATGTTCGCCGTGTTCCAGTGCGAACGGTCGCGCACCGACGTGATGGTCGGCTTGGTCGTGCCGATCAGCTTGGAAATCTGGCCGTCGGACATTTCCGGATAGTTCTTGAGCAGCCAGGCGATGGCATCGGGCCGGTCCTGGCGCTTGGCGACCGGGGTATAACGGGCACCCTTGGTCTTGGCCTTGGGCTGCGGCAGGGTCGGCTTGGCGGCCTTCAGGGTTGCCGTGGGGTCGCCCTCGCAGCGCTCGAGTTCCTCTTGGGACAGTTCGCCTGCCTGCACGGGGTCGAGCCCCTGCATGCCGACGGCGACTTCGTCGTCGGCGATGGCCTGAACTTCCAGTTCATGCAGGCCGCAGAACTCGGCGATCTGCCTGAACGTGAGGGCCGTGTTTTCCACAAGCCAGACGGCTGTGGCCTTCGGCATCAAAGGACGCGCCATAATTACCTTCCCATTCGGAGTTGGATTTCGGGATTGTCTTTTCATAAAGACCAGCACGCCCCCGCGCGTACGGGGGACGCACCGGAACTGCGACGTTATATAGTCATTTCGGGCGCCGGGGTCAAAGAATCAGATGGGGATCCCAACCTATTCCGCAACCTGAAAAACGATCTTTCCGATGTGTTTGTTGGATTCCATCAGCTCGTGCGCCTCTTTCGCCTGGTCCAGGGAAAAGCTCTTGTAGATCACGGGCTTGACCTTGCCGGCTTCGATCAGCGGCCAGACGGTCGTTTTCACGGAATTGGCGATGGCGGCCTTGGCGGCGACCGATTGCGCGCGCAGGGTCGAGCCGGTGATGGTCTGGCGTTTCAGCATCAAAGGCATGAAATTGACCTCGATCTTGGCGCCCTGCATGAAGGCGATGTTGACCAAACGGCCATCGCGGTTGAGCGCCTTGAGATTGCGCGGCAGGTAATCGCCGCCGACCATATCCAGGATCACGTCGGCGCCCTTGCCGCCGGTGAATTCCTTGGCCGCCTCGACGAAGTCCTGTTCCCGGTAGTTGATCGCCAGATCCGCACCCAGGTCGCGGCAGGCTTGGCATTTTTCTTCGGACCCGGCGGTGGCGATGACCTTGGCGCCCATCTGGTGGGCCAGCTGGATCGCCGTGGTGCCGATGCCGGACGTGCCGCCATGGACCATGAAGGTCTCGCCCGGCTGCAGGCGCCCGCGGTCGAACACGTTGGTCCAGACGGTGAAGAAGGTTTCCGGCAGAGCGGCCGCCTCGATCATCGACAGGCCCTTGGGCACGGGCAGGCATTGTTCCACGGGGGCCGTGACGTATTCGCCGTAGCCGCCGCCCGCGACCAAAGCGCAGAGCGCGTCGCCCACGGCCCAGTCCGTGACGCCGTCGCCCAGCGCCGCGACCGTGCCGGATACTTCCAGGCCGGGAATATCGGTGACGCCCTCGGGCGGCGCGTAATGGCCCAGGCGCTGCACGACGTCGGGCCGGTTGACCCCGGCGGCGGCGACCTTGATCAAGACCTCGCCCTTGGCCGGGGCGGGGACCGGGCGCGTCGTGGTGCACAGTTGTTCCGGGCCGCCGGGTTCGGCGATTTCGACGCAGGTCATTTCCGTGGGCAGGGGCATAGGTGTTTCCGTCTCTCTTGTGGGTTTCCGTGAGGCCCCTTCACCTAGTAGATTAGCGGCCCCATTGGCAAGGGAGGAACGCGAGATGGACGCCGACGATCTGGATCCGCAGAAGAAAAAGCCGGAGTTGAAGAACCTGGAGATTCTGTCGATCGAGGCGCTTCACGACTATATCGGCGAATTGGAGGCCGAAATCCTGCGCGTCCGAGATGCGATCAAGGGCAAGGAAGCCGCGCGGGCGAGCGCCGACAGCGTTTTCAAGTCCTAGGGCGCGTCTCTTTCCTTTTCCCTGACGGCATTGGACTGCGTGGTCCGGCCTGCCGTCAGGGCGCGTTTCTTGCGCCGCGAACCCATGAACATCAGCCAGCCGATGGGCCCCAGGAACAACACGATGACGATCCAGCCCATGCGCGGGCTGAACGGGCAGGTTCCACCATCGGCGCCGGGCTTCGACGGGCCGATATCCTTCGACAGCGCGACATGAATCAGCGGCAGGGCGAAGCCGACGATCAACACGGTCCAGGCGGCGGCAGGGGACATGAGGAAGCTCCGGTTGCGGGTAGGGAAACCTTAACACCCCGCCGCTAGGCTGCAAGCAGGACACGAGGCGAAAGTGTCCGGACTTTACTGCTTCCATGAATGATCGACGGCCGCCCTCCCAACCCGGGGGCGGCCGTCGTCATGTTCGGGGGAACGAGTGGAGGTCGCCCGCGTCTGCGGCAACTTGTGCCATCTTGTCAACGGACCTTTGCAGTTGACCGGGGTAATGGCGCTGGCTACGCTGTGCCAGTCAATCAGGCGAGTTTGACAGGTTTGAGGCAAACAAAATAATTAAAGGGCCGCAGGGGCAAAACCCGCGGCCCTTTATCATTTCCGGGGGCCGACAGGGGCCCTTGAAGGTTTCGCCCACAGAAAAGAAAAAGCGACGTCCGCCGCCATGCCGCAAGACAACAAGCCGTCCGATCCCAGCCCAACCCGCGCGGATTACCCGCACATCGCCGCGATCCAGACCCGCTGGGCCGATAACGACATCTACGGCCACGTCAACAACGTGACCTATTACGCCTATTTCGACACGGTGGTGAACTGCTACCTGATCGACGAGGGCGGATTGGATATCCAGGACGGCACCGTCGTCGGGTTCGCGGTCGAGACGACCTGCCGGTTCTTCAAGCCGGTGGCCTATCCCGAGAAACTGTCGGCGGGCCTGCGCGTCGCCCGGCTGGGCAATTCATCCGTGCAGTACGAGATCGCGATCTTCAAGGAAGGCGAGGACGAAGCCGCCGCCGCGGGGCATTTTGTCCACGTCTTCGTGGACCGGACCACGGATAAGCCGACGCCTATTCCGGCGAAAATCCGCGCGGCGCTGGAGAAGTTACTGGTCGGGGGCGCAGGATGACCGGCCCGGCCGAGGACGATCCGCGCAAGGTGCCGCTCGCGGCCTATCCTTATCGGTTCAAGATTCCGACCCGCTTCGGCGACAACGACATGCTGGGCCACGCCAACAACGTCGCCTACAGCCGCTACATCGAAACGGTGGTCAGCTATTTCCAGATCTGCGAGGCCGGGGTCGATTGGGCCGCCGATCGCATCGCCCCCGTGGCGGTGGAAGCACTATGCCGGTTTCACCGCTCCCTGAGCTTTCCCGAAGTGGTGCACGCGGGATTGCGCGTTGGCCGGATCGGCAATTCCAGCATTACCTTCCAGATCGGCCTGTTTGGTGAGAGCGATCCGGAAGTGCCGGCGGCGACGGGTCATTTCATCCAGGCATTTTCCGATCGCGCGGCGGCGAAATCGGTCGCCATTCCGGCGGACAAGCGGGCTGTCTACGAGCGTTTCCTCTAGGCGTCGCGAGTGATCGCGGGGTGACAAAGGAAAAGAAAAGGCGCGCCCGGTCTCCCGGACGCGCCCCTTCCGTCTGACGTATTCAGAAAATCCGCGTTACGCGGCCTTGCTTTCGACCAATTTCTGGCCGCCGGCGATCGCGATCTTGCGGGGTTTCTTTTCTTCCGGGATGACCCGCTCAAGCTCGATATGAAGCAGGCCGTTCTCAAGGACACCGTCCTTGACCTCGATATGATCGGCAAGCTGGAAACGGCGTTCGAACGCGCGCCCGGCGATACCGCGATGGACGTAGACGACGTCTTCGTCCTTGTCGCCTTCGTGCTTGCCGGTGACGATCAGGGTGCCGTCGTTGACGGTCACGTCCAGGTCATTCTCGCCGAAGCCGGCGACGGCCATGGAAATCCGGTATTTGTCATCGCCCACCTGCTCGATGTTGTAGGGCGGATAGGAATTGCCGTCGTCCAGACGCATGGCGCTGTCGAGCATGCGCTCAAGGCGGTCGAAGCCGACGGAATGACGGAACAGGGGAGTGAAATCGATGGTACGCATAACCAAGTCCTCCTTAACGAAGCGATATGGTGCCCGTCTGCGCGGTCGTTTGTTCAGGCCGCCGTATTGGCCGACCCTATGATCCGCGCGGGGCGGGCGGTTCACGACACCGGGCCCCGTCATGGGCACCCGCCGTCAAACCAGAGATAGGCAGCCGGAAAAATCCGCGCAAGCCTTGCCAGTCAAAAAAATTTCAGGAAAAAAGACGGCCTTGTCAGTGGCTTAGGAGGCCTTGGCGGCGTTACCCGATTGCCACATGACCTCGTAGAGATTGACGTCTCCATCGAAGCCCTTCATGGCGTATCCGCCTGCGGATTTGAAGGAGACACCCTTGCCGGTGCAGATGCCCTTGACCGTTTCCGAGACGAAAATCTGGTCGGCCTGGGCCTTGTCGACGATGCGTGCCGCCAACTGCACCGTGGTGCCGAACAGATCGTTGTCTTCGGCGATGGGCTCGCCCGCGTTGATGCCGATCTTCAATTTCAACGGTAACTGTGGGTTGGAGGCCCGCAGCTGGATGGTTTCCTTTTGAATCTCGATCGACGCCTCGACCGCATTGGTCGGCTGATCGAAGGAACACATCATGCCGTCGCCCGTGTGCTTGACCTCGCGGCCCTTGAAGCGGGTCAGGTTCTCGCGGACGATCTTGTTGTGCGCGCGGACGACTTCCTGCGCCCCGGCGTCGCCCAGTTCCTGGGTCAGGGCGGTGGAGCCCGCGATGTCGGTGAACAGTACCGCGACGACCCGCGACTGCGCTTCCTTCGGCTTCGGCTGGTTCCATTCCTCCAGCGCCGTTTTCAGGTGCGTCGGGCCCGAGGCATTGTCCGTCAGGTGGTTGGCCATGGCGTTGCGCCCGGCCTGGAACATGCTCATGTAGCGCGCATCCTGCAGCAGGTATTCCTCATACCGGTCGGCAAACGACGCCGCATGGGATTTCTTGAAGCCCATGACCTGCACGCTGTCGGACAGGATACGGGCCCGCGTCGAGGCATCCAGGTCGCGCTTCGAGGCGATTGATTCACAGGCACCCGCCAGGAACAGGTTGATCCCGAACTTGGTGAAGTTATCGAGCTTCTTCTTGTCCTGGCCGGTGACTTCGAGAAGCTGGCCCAGGAACTTCATCATATAGGCTTTCTGCTTTTCGCCGGCGGCGTCCAGCATGGGGGCCTGGTCCTGGCCGCCGTATTTATCGGCTTCCAGGGTCACGCCGCGCTTGCCGTCTTCGCCGCCGTCGGAATTGCCGATTTCCTCGCGCAGGCGGTCGTTGGCGGCGGAATCGCTATCGGCCGTATCGCCGCCGCCTTCCGCTTTGGCCTGCTCGCGCCAATCGCTGATCGTGCCTTCTTTTTGCTCCGTATCGACTTCCATCGTGTTGGCCGGCGGCTGGCCGAGCGCCGCGGCGGCCTTGTCGAGCACGGAATTGACGGCGCCTCCCCCGGCGGCACGCTGCATGGGCATCGGCCCGCCGGCCTTTTGCCGGGCGCGCAGGCGGATATTGCGCAGATAGGTAATCGCCAGGGTCGAGGCGGTCAGCAGGAAGCTTGCGACAAAAACCAGGAAGATCGCGTTGGCCTCGATCGTGCCGGTGATCTTGTAGCCGAACAGCATCTTGCCACTGAAGTACCAGGAAAACGCGACGGCGAAGCCGCCGGAGACCAGCAAGCTGACCAGGGCGAGCATGAGCATCTTGATGATCACGCCCGTCGCCGTGGCGGTTACGCTGTTGGCGTCGCCCTTGCGCCTTTTACGGGGCGCATCGTCGTCGAAATCGTCATCATCGTCATCGAAATCGTCGTCGTCGTCCGCAGCGGACCAGTCGTTGCCGCCGCCTCCGCCCCCGCCATCCCGGTTGCCGCCGATGTCGCGGTAACCCTTGTGGACGGAGCCGTCCTTGTCGTCCCGCGGGCCACGATAGATCGTCGTGTCCTGGTGATTGCCGAGATCGCTGTCATAGGTCTCCTTGACGACCTTGACCGAGTCGAACCCCGGCGTCTTTTCAATCTTCTTGGCTTCTTCGATCGCTTTTTCGCGTTGTCCGGCGCCGAACTGGGCGTGGATCGACCATCGCCCGGCCTGCTGCACGTGAACTTCGAAGTGAATATGTCTCGCCATGGCTTAACCCAGCCAAATCCTTATTGTTGCCCCACAACAGCCAAAAGCCGGACACGGCCCGTGGCCGACCGAATGCGTCCATCCGATAGGTTGGTCACTTCCCAGTAGAGCTATTGTTATCCGGGCAGGTAAATAAATTCCTACCCAATTACGTAAAATCTACCACAGCTCCGGCGAACAGGGGAGACTCTGATTTTAACTCTGAAATGCCCGTGATTCCTCTGGGAGGAATAAGGCAAACACGGAAAAGGGCGCGCCCGAACGGGTGCGCCCTGTTTCACCGGACAGGTCCTGAAAACGGACAGGTCTCCGCCCCGAACGGGGCGGTGGCCTACATCTTCAGGCCGGTGTTCTCGAACCGCTTGTTGAAGCGCGCGAGACGTCCGCCCGTATCGAGCAGGCGGTGACCGCCGCCGGTCCAGGCCGGATGGCTCTTCGGGTCGACTTCAAGCTTCAGCACGTCGCCGGGTTGGCCCCAGGTGCTGCGAGTCGTGAAGGTGCTGCCGTCGGTCATCTGGACGGTGATTTCGTGGTATTCCGGGTGGATATCTTTCTTCATGGTACTTGGCTCCGGCTTAAGAGGCGCCCTATATACAGACATGCCCATCCGGGCGCAAGGCTTGTCGGATGCCTAAGCCCGAATGATGCCGCGCCTGCCGACCCACCCCCAAAGGAGCCCCGCCATGTCCCTGGACGATACGACCTTCGCCCGCACCGCCGATGATACCCTGGAAACCTTTATGGATGTCATCGAAGAGGTGCTTGGCGACCAGGCCGATGTCGACCTGGAAGGCGGCATCCTGACCATCGAGTTGGATGTCGGCGGCGAGTACGTCATCAACAAACACGCGCCCAACAAACAGATCTGGATGTCGTCGCCGAAAAGCGGTGCCACCCATTTCGACTACGCCGACGACCGCTGGACCTGCACGCGCTCCGGGCGTTTCCTGGATGAGATGCTATCCGAGGAACTGGGCGCGTTGTCCGGCAAGGTTATTGATCTGGGCTGAGTTCGTCGCCCGGCGTCGCCGCGTCGGCGGTCGTTGTTTCGCGCGCCAGGAAGGCGATGGCCAGGATCAACACGGCCGCCATCACCAACGCCCCCGAGAAATAGGGCCAGTCGCGGCCCATCCAGGCGAATAGCAGGCCTGCCCAGGCGGGGCCGACGACGCGCGCGAGGGTTGTCGCCGACCGGGTCACGCCCATCACCCCGCCTTGGTCGGTATCCGGCGTTTTCTGGGAAATCAGGCTGTTGAAGGCCGGGTTGATGACGCTGAACCCGTAGGCGGCGACCGCCATGGCCAGGTAAAGCTGCCAGACCTGCGCGCAGAAGGGGATGGCCCCGATGCCGACGGCCAAGGCCGCGGCCCCTTGGGAAATCAGCGCCCGTTCGCCGAACCGTCTCGCCAGCCGGCCCATCAGGCCGCCCTGAATGGCGGCGGAAATCAGCCCGACATAGGCGAACAGCCAGCCGTTCTGTTCCGGGCCCCAGCCGAATGCGCGGCGGGACCACATCGCGAACGTGGTCTCCAGACCGGCGAAGACGAATGTTGCGAGGAAGCCGAGCAGCATCAGCAGACCGACCCCCGGCAACTTCAACGCATCGCCGAATTGCGCCAGACGCCGCGCTCGCGGCAATTCTGCGTTACGGGCCCGGATTTCCGGCGACAGCGATTCCGGCAGACGCACGAAGGCCAGCAGCAGGGCCGCCAGCGACAAGGCGGCCGCCGCCAGGGCGGGGCTGCGGTAATCGGCGGCCATGGGGTCCGGCCCGGCCAGGATGCCGCCGATCGCCGGGCCCAGGATGAAGCCGATCCCGAAGGCGGCGCCGATCATCCCCATGCCTTTGGCGCGGTTCTCCTTGGTCGTGATATCCGCCATGTAGGCAAAGGCGGCGGAGATGTTGCCTGCCATCAGGCCGCCCAGGAGGCGCGCCGCGAACAGCATCCAGAGCGCGTCGGCGAAGGCCAGCCAAAGATAGGCCAGCGCCGCCCCGGCGAGGCTCATCAGCAGGACCGGGCGCCGGCCCGCACGGTCGCTCATGCGGCCCCAAATGGGCGCGGAAATGAATTGCGCCAGGGAGTAGCTCGCCATCAAGAGGCCCACGGTTTGCGGGTCGGCCTGGAAATGTTCGCCGTAGAACGGCAACAGCGGAATGATGATTCCAAAGCCGATGAGATCGACCACGACGATCAGGAAAAGCGCGAGCATGTTTTCAGGCCGGTCAGCGTTGGGTGAGTTTAAGTTCGATCCGGCGGTTTCGCCGCAAGGCGATCTCATCGTTACCGGAATCGATCGGCCGGTTGTCGGCGAACCCGGCGGCGACCAGACGTACCGGGGGCAGGCCCTGCTCGGCAAGGAATTTAACGACCGAAATCGCCCGCGCGGTCGAAAGCTCCCAGTTCGAGGGGAAGCGGGCGGTATGGATCGGCGTCTTGTCCGTATGGCCGTCAACGCGCAGCACCCAGTCGATGTCCTGGGGGATACGCGCGGACAGGTCCAACAAGGTTTTCGCCAGGCTCAGCATCTGTTCCTTGCCGGCCGGGCCCAATTCGGCGGACCCGACGTCGAACAGGACTTCCGATTGAAATACGAAGCGATCGCCGACGATGCGGATGCCGGGCCGGTTGCCCAGAACGTCACGCAGCTTGCCGAAGAACTCGGACCGGTAGCGCGACAGTTCCTGTACTTTCGAGGCCAGCGCCGCATTCAGGCGCTTGCCCAGCGTTTCGATCTGCACGCCCTGGGCCTGGGCTTTTTCCTCGGCCGCACGCAGGGTCGCTTCCAAGGTCGCCAATTGCTGGCGCAAGGCCGCCAACTGGCGGTTCATCAGAGCGACCTGGGCGCGGGCACTTTCGGAAATCTTCTGTTCGGCGAGCAGGGCCTCGCCCTTTTCGCCGGCCTGTTTGCCCAATTCCACGACCTTGGCCGTCAATTCGTCGCGCAGCGCGCTGAGCGCTTCGACCTCGCGCGACAGACGCGCCAGCTTGGCCGCCCGGTCGGCCAGTTCCTTTTCGCTGACGGCCAGGGATTCCTTGGCCTTGGCCAATTCCTCATCCCGCAGGGCAAGGGTCTGGCGGTTGGCCTCCATCGTGACCATGGCGTCGACCAATTGCTGTTCCGCCGATTCCGCGCGCAGGCGCAATTCGGCGAGATTGGCGTTCAGCCGCTCGCGATCGGCGACCGAGGCCTCCAAGTCGGTGGTCAGGCGGGAGACGTCGGCCCTAAGGCTTTCCGTCGTCTTGCGCTCCAAGGCCAGCAGATTGGCGAGTTCGCTGATTTCGCCTTCCAGCTTGCGCAGCGCCTGGTCGCGCCCGGTCAGGGCCTGGCCGAGAAAGACCTGGGCCATGATGAAGATCAGCAGCAGAAAGATGATGACCATCAGCAGCGTCGCCAGGGCGTCGACGAAGCCGGGCCAGATATTGGTCGATCGTTCCTGGCGCCGGGCGATGCTAGCCATGGTCCGCTGCCTTCCGCGGGGCGCTGGTGCTCATCTTATGCGGCTCCGCAATCACCGCTCGTAATCGCCGTCGGCGATGTTCGCGATGGTGCGGGCGAGCAATTTGATCTCGGAGCGGACTTCTTTGATGATTTCGTCGCGGCCGTGGCTGACGTCGTCGGCGAGGCGGGCCAGGGAGCGGTCCAGATTGCGGATGCTGGCCTTGGTATCCGCATCCATGCCGCCGCCGCCACCGCCGCTCAGGCCCTGGGCCATCTCCTTCATCAGAAGCTGCTGGGTCCGCATGTGTTCGGTCAGGGTGTCGAGCTTGTCGGTCAGGGCCAGGATGCTCTGGTTGGCCTCGATCCGGCTTTCCTCGCCGCGTGACAGGATACGTTGCAGGTTTTCCAGGTTTTCCGCCGATTGTTCCAGCAATGCCTGGACATAGGCGGGCATGGATTGGTCGCCATCGCCGGAAAGCGCGCCCGACGATAGCCGGGTCAGGCTCGACAGCCATTCTTCCAGGTCGTTGTAGAAGCGGCTTTGTGCCTGGCCCGCCTGCAAATCGAGAAAGCCCAGGATCAGCGATCCCGCAAGGCCGAACAGGGAGGACGAAAAGGCGGTGCCCATGCCCGAAAGCGGCGTTTCCAGGCCTTGTTTCAGTTTTTCGAAGGTTGCGTTGATATCGGCGGATTCGACGGTCAGGCCGACGATCACATCCTTCACCGACCCGACGGTTTCCAGCAGGCCCCAGAACGTGCCGAGCAGGCCCAGGAAGACCAGGAGCCCGATGGTATAGCGGGAAATATCGCGGGATTCATCCAGGCGCGAAACCAGGCCGTCGAGCAGCGTGCGCATGGACGAGGTCGAAAGAGTCAGGCGGGTGTTCCGCTGGCCCAGCATGGTCGCCATCGGGCCCAACAGGCGCGGTTGGCTCGGCTCCGACAATTGCGGGCCGTCCCGGCGATAGCTTTCCAGCCATTCGACCTCGGGTTTCAGGCGGACCACCTGCATGATGTTGTAGACGATGCCCAGCACCAGCACGGCGAGAATGCCGCCGTTCAGGGGCGCATTGGCCATGAAGGCGTCGCGCAGGGGCACGAAGAGCGGGGCGCAGACGGCCGCGACGGCGACCAGGAACAGCACCATCCGGATCAGATATTGGGCCGGACGAGTCATAAGATCCCCAGCCGCCTCAGCGTTGGGCCAGGGTTACGTCGACCCGGTTCTTGGGATCGTCCGAGGTCTTGTCGCCGAGCGCGCGGACGTCGATCCGCGTCGACCGAATGCCGCTTTCGATCAAGAACGAACGAACCGACAGGGCCCGGGACAGAGATAGTCTCCGCGCGCGATTCGATTTCAGGTCTTCGCCCCCGGCATAGGCCAGCAACTGCAGGCGAATATCGTTTTTGTCCTTCACCTGTTCGGCCAGCTTGGCCAGGTTCGGCTTGGCGCCGTCGGGCAGTTTCGATTCACTCTCGTTGAATTCGACCCGCAGCAGGCGGCCGTCCTCGCCCGTCGTCAACGACGCGGTCTCCGTGGCCGCGGGGGCCGCGGGCGGCGTCGGCACGGGCGTGGTCGTGGCCGGCGGCGGCGGCGGCGGCGGGACGGCGGCCGAACCGGACATCACCGGCGGCGGCGGTGGCGGCGCCATATCTTTTGCCTCGGCCGTTGCAGCGGGGGCGGCGGGCGTTTCCGGCGCTTTGGCCTCGGCGACCTGCGTCGCCGCGTCGTCCTTGGGCATCGGCGCGGGGGCGGGCGGCGGCGCGGCTTCAAGCGGCGCGGGCGCTTCGGCGGCGGGTTTCGGTTTGGGCGCGGGGGCCGATGGTTTCGGCGGCTCCGGCGCCTTCATTGCAGTTTTCGGGGCCGTCGACGCGCTGCTGGTGGGCTTGCGAAGCGACGGCGCCGGTTCGGCGCGGGTTACCCGCAGCTTCGGCAGGGGGCCGGAAGAGGTGGACGGAGTGACGAACAACTGCGAGCGCGGCCGGTTGGGCCCGGGGACGCGCAAGGCGCCTGAATACGCCGAAGGCGGTGCGGAATCCATGGGCGAGATAACCGTCTGACCATATCCGCCGCCGGGAATGGCACCGAGGTCAATGGTCACGGCCCCATCGACAAAATCGTTCATCTGGGCCTCGACCGGTGTCGCCGCCAGCGCCAAGGGCACCAGGGCGGCCATCATCATTCCGGCCAAATGTCGTGAGGACGTCATCGGAAGGTTTCTCCCCAATTTCCCAGTTCCCTTTATTCCCTGTACTCGCTGTCCGGCCCGCCGCCGCGATCCGGCGCTTTCCGCCCCGGTTGCCGGCGTAACGAGTGACGCCTTGGGTATCGTGCCGATTGAGCCCCTCCCGCGCGCCGCGCCGCCGAATGCGGCGGTTGCGGTCCGGCCCGGGCGTCGGTCAACGGCGGAAACCAAGGCATTCACATTAACCAACGTCAGTGGGCTGGACAACCGTAAAGCCCTTACAAAAAACCAAGAAATTATGACGCAATCGCGGCGCCGCGGGGCCTTTGTCAGGGCAAACGCCGAGGTGTCGAGGCAGGCGGCTTTCCGGCCGTCGGTGAGGGAAGGGGGCCGTCAGCCGGCCTTGGCGGCGCGCAGGGTTTTCAGCAAGGCCTGATGCATGGCGTCGTTGCCGGCGGCGACGTCGCCCCGGGACAGCATGTCGCGCCCACCCGCCAGGTCCGAAACGAACCCGCCCGCTTCGGTGACCAGCAGCATACCCGCCGCCATGTCCCAGGGCTGGAGATTCTGTTCCCAGAAACCTTCGTAACGTCCCGCGGCGACCCAGGCCAAATCCAGCGACGCGGCGCCGAAGCGCCGGACTCCGGCGGAAACGGCCATGACCGAGCTCAACTGGCTGATGAACAGCTCGTGATTCTCGCGCCCGAGGAAGGGAATACCCGTGGAAAACAGAGATTGCGCCATGTCACGGCGGGCCGAGACGCGCATCCGCCGGCCGCCCAGGAAAGCTCCCTGGCCCTTTTCGGCGGCGAACATTTCGTCCGTCACCGGATTGTAGACCACCGCGGCGAAGATCTGGCCGTCCCGTTCAAGGGCGATGGAAATCGCGAACTGGGGAATGCCGTGCAGGAAGTTGGTCGTGCCGTCCAGCGGGTCGATGATCCAGCGGTTGGAGGTGTCGGAGCCCTCGATCTCGCCGCGTTCCTCCATCAGGAAGCCGTACTTGGGTCGCGCCTTCTGCAATTCCTCGAACAGAACGGCTTCGGCCTTCTTGTCGGCGGTCGAGACGAAGTCCGCCGGGCCTTTTTTCGATACCTGAAGGTGTTCGACCTCGCCGAAGTCGCGGGTCAGGCCGCGCGCCGCCTTCTGGGCGGCGGAAGTCATGACGTTGATAAGCGGCGTGCGCAGCATTGGCGGGCCTTGTCTTGTAAGCGTTGGGGAGCAGGCGGGAAGGGCGAAGCCGAAGCTTAGTCCTTGGCGCGCTCCACGTAGGAACCTTCGGCGGGGTTGATGACGACCCGGGTGCCGGTCTCGATATGCGGCGGGACGCTGGTCCGCACGCCGTTGTCGAGCATGGCGGGCTTGTAGCTGGACGCCGCCGTCTGGCCCTTTACCACGGCTTCCGTTTCGACGACCGTCAGGGTCACGCGGTCGGGAAGCTGGACGCCGATGGGATCGCCTTCGTGGCTTTCGATGATCACTTCCATGCCGTCCTGAAGATAGGGCGTCTGATCCTCGCCGATCTGATCGCCGTTGAGCATCACCTGTTCGTAGGTTTCGTTGTCCATGAAGGTGTACATGTCGCCGTCGGCGAACAGGAATTGGAAGTTCTTCTGCTCCAGGGTCGCGCGTTCGACTTTTTCCGACGACCGGAAACGTTCGTTCAGCTTCGTGCCGTCGCGCAGTTCGCGCAATTCCACCTGAAGATAGGCGCCGCCCTTGCCGGGCTGCGTATGGGCGGTTTTGACCGCGCGCCACAGGCGCCCCTGATGTTCGATGACCATGCCCGGTCGAATGGCGTTGCCGTCGATTTTCATATTCGTTCGCCTGTCTGAAATAAAACCTTGGGGGGTGAAAGCGGCGCGGTTCTAGCAGGTTGCCCCGCCCCTGGCAACGGGGCAGTCGGCGGCTCAGCCCCGCGGCGTTTCGGCAATTACGGTGTTAAAGGCCTCGACTGCGGCGGCCGGGCCGCCCGGGTATTGCCAGATACCGGAAACCACGGCCAAGAAGTCTGCCCCGGCGGCGACCAGCGGCGCGCAGTTTTCGACCGTGATGCCGCCGATGGCGACGCAGGGCACGACGAACAATTCGCTCCACCATTGCAGGACTGCGACGTCGGCCTGATGGCTCGCCTGCTTGGTTCCCGTCGGAAAGAACGCACCGAAGGCGACGTAATCGGCGCCGGCTTCGCCGGCCTCCATCGCCAGGTGACGGGAATCGTGGCAGGTCACGCCGACGGCGCGGCTTTCGCCGACGATCTTGCGGGCGTCTTTGTAGGTCGTGTCGCCCTGACCGACATGAACGCCGTCGCAATCCATTTCGACCGCCAGGTCCGGCCGGTCGTTCATGATCAGCGGCACGCCCCGGTCGTGACAGACCGGCAGCAGGATTTCGGCGGCGCGGCGGATCAGGTCGTCCGCCGCCGGGGTGCCGTCGGCCGATTTCAGGCGCAACTGCACGGCCCCCACGGGCCCGGCGTCCAACGCCGCCGCCAGATCGTCCTTGAACACGGTCGGGTCGAAGGCCGGCGGGGTGATGGGATAGAGAAGGCAGGGATCGTCGGCGTCGTCAGCCATCATGTGTTCCTTCCAGCAACCAGTCGGCCAGTTTTTCGTCCGTCGGTTCCTGGGCCATGTCCAGGGCCTGCGACGGCGGGGGCATTGTCGCCGCCCCCGATTGACGGGCCATGTCGGCGATCTTTTCCAGGACGTCCGGGGCCGCCGTCAATGAAATCGCTTCGACGCCGTGGCGCAGGGCGGCAAGGGCGGTTCCGGCCTCGTCCCCGCAATCCAGACAGGAGTCCGCTTGGGCCGCCGGATGGCGCGCGCGCGCCTGGTCGATCATGGATTTAAAAACCGCCGGACCCAGATAGGTCCCGGCGGCGGGGGGGCTGCAAAGCCGGACCGGGCGGCCCGTACGTTCGGCGGCGGCCAGAACGCGCATCGCGTGATCCAGGTCGTGAACGATGACGGCGGCCGGATGCGCGATCACGGCCGCCGTCGTGTTCATTTCAGGCTTAGCTGGCGCCGTGCATGGCCAGCGCGGTGTCCGGCATGCGGTTGGAGAAGCCCCATTCGTTGTCGTACCAGGACAGCACGCGGACGAAGTTGCCGTCGATCACCTGGGTCTGGGAGGCGTCGAAGGTCGAGCTGGCCGGGTTGTGGTTGAAGTCGATGGAAACCAGCGGCTTCGTGTTGTAGCCCAGCACGCCCTTGAGGCGGCCGTTGGCGGCTTCTTCCATGGCGGCGTTGATTTCTTCCGCCGTGGTCGACTTCGACGCGGTGAAGGTCAGGTCGATCAGGGACACGTTCGGGGTCGGCACGCGGATGGCGGTGCCGTCCAGCTTGCCCTGCAGTTCCGGCAGGACCAGACCGACGGCCTTGGCCGCACCGGTCGAGGTCGGGATCATCGACACGCCGCAGGCCCGCGCCCGGCGCGGATCGGAGTGCAGGGTATCCAGCGGACGCTGATCGCCGGTGTAGGCGTGGATCGTCGTCATGTAGCCCTTTTCGATGCCGACCAGCTTGTGCAGCACGTCGGCGACGGGGGCCAGGCAGTTGGTCGTGCAGGACGCGTTGGAGACGACCGTGTGGCCGGCTTCCAGCTTGTCATGGTTGACGCCGTAGACGACGGTCAGGTCGACGCCCGAGGCCGGGGCCGAGACCAGCACCTTGGAGGCGCCGGCGTCCAGGTGCTTGCCGGCGCTTTCGCGGTCGGTGAACAGGCCCGTGCATTCCAGGGCGATATCGACACCCAGTTCCTTCCACGGAAGGTCGGCGGGATTGCGTTCGGCGGTCACCTTGATCGGCGCGGCGCCGACGTTCATGACGTCGCCGTTGACGGCCACGTCCATGTCCAGCACGCCGTGCGTCGAATCATACTGCAGCAGATGGGCGTTCATTTCCGGCGAACCCAGGTCGTTGATCGCGACCACTTCGACGTCGTTACGCCGAGATTCCAAAATGCCCCGAAGAACCAGGCGACCAATCCGCCCGAAACCATTGATCGCAACCCGAACCGCCATGAATTCCTCCGATAAAGTAGTGGGATATTTCCCGAATGTTTCCTGCGTCGTGGGCGTTCTGTGGAACGTCCCGTTTCGGGCGATCCTATAGGCTACCGGAGCCTTTCTGTAAACCCGAACCGGCCCGGTTCGGGCGCGGATGTCCGGGCTTTCCTCCGGTGCAATTGATGTAATGGTTGAACTCCTATGGATAGACTCCTATTCTCCATTCGATTTTTGCCTTCTGAATAATCAAAAGACAAATCTAAGACAGACGTGGGGCCGGGGGCGAGGCGTGGCGGCAATTACCAAACCATCAAGAGTGGACCGGGCGGTCGAACGGTTGGACCGCGCCTTGACGCGTCTCGAGGCGGCGGCGAACTCGGTCGGACCGGCCAGCGGCGCTTCGGCCGGCGATGACGGGGCCGATGCGGAATTGCGCGCGGAAAATAACCGTCTCAAGGCCCAGAACGACGAAGTCAAAGGCCGTCTCGATGGCGCCATCGAGCGGCTTGAAAAAGTCCTCGGCGGCTGAACGGAACGCGCAGGGTCATGGCTCACGTCACGGTTTCCATCAACGGTCGGCAGTATCAGGTCGCCTGCGACGACGGGCAGGAGGCGCACCTCTCGCGCCTCGGCAAATACGTCGACAACCGGGTTCAGGAACTGGTCGCCGCTGTCGGGCAGGCCGGGGATGCGCGCCTGTTGGTGATGGTCAGCTTGCTGCTGGCCGATGAATTGTCCGACGCCTATTCGGAATTGGACACCATCAGCCGCAAGAGCGAAGGCGTCGCCCGGATCATCGAATCCGAGGAGAAAATCAGCACCAAACTGGAAAGTTTGGCCGAACGCATCGAGGGCATTGCCGCGGGGCTCGAAGGAGCATAAGTTCCCTTCAGGCGGAGCGCTGCGGAGTGCGTTAGGCTCAATATCCCTGGGGCGATGCGACCTCCTAGGGAGCTGTCCCTGCCGGGCACCACGGGTTCGTCCCGAGGGCTCGGTATTACGGCGCCCACCTGCACTGCAGGCCACGGAGGATATTTAGTACGCCGACGGCTACTGCGGCACCGCCGACTTCTCTTCTTTCTGTTCTCCTGCGTCCTACGCCACGCATTGTTGTTTGAATTGCCTATGACTGGCCCGGCTCGTCCGGGAACGTGACATGGAATCCCCGTCCGAAGATCTAACCGAACGGAAACGCAGCCTGCGCAAGGCGGCAGCGGATCGTCGTGCGCGACTGCATGCCGATTTGGCGCCGGGGGCGGCCGAGGCCCTGTCGCGCAACGTTGTGGCCCTGGCCGGCGGTCTGCCGCCGGGCGTGGTCTCCGGCTATCTCGCCATGGGAGATGAGATGGATGTGATGCCGGCGTTGCTGGCGCTATCCGACATCGGATGGCGTGCGGCCCTGCCGGTGGTCGCGGCGAAGGCGCAGCCGTTGACCTTTCGCGGTTGGGCGCCCGGCGAAGCCTTGGAGGACGGCGTGTTCGGCACCCGCCATCCGGCGGCGGAGGCCGACGAGGTTCGCCCGGCGCTGCTGCTGGTACCGTTTCTGGCCTTCGACCGGGCGGGATATCGTCTCGGATGGGGCGGTGGTTTCTACGACCGGACCTTGGCCCAGCTGCGCGCCGACGGCCGTCCGGTGGTCGCCGCCGGGGTCGGCTACGCCGGGCAGGAAGTTGACGCCGTGCCCCGGGCAAGCTACGACGCAGCCCTCGATTGGGTCGTTACCGAAGACGACATCATCAAAATCGCGCCCTGACGGGCCGTCCAGTTGATTGTTGAGTACAGGGTTTTCGCATGAAGATTCTCATCGTCGGCGATGTCGTCGGACGCAGCGGACGCAAGGCCGTGGCCGAGCACCTGCCCGGCTTGCGCGAGAAGCTCGGATTGGATTTCGTGATCGTCAACGGCGAGAACGCGGCCCATGGCTTTGGCATCACCGAAAGCATCTGCAAGGATCTCTACGACCAGGGGGCCGATGTCATCACGACCGGCAACCACGTCTGGGACCAGCGCGAGATCATGAACTACATCGACGGCGACGACCGCCTGCTGCGCCCGTTGAACTTCCCGGACGGCACGCCCGGCAAGGGCGCCGGCGTGTTCGAGACCAAGGACGGCCGCCGGGTGATGGTGGTCCACGCCATGTGCCGCCTGTTCATGGACCCGCTGGACGATCCCTTCGCCGGGGTCGATGAGGCGCTGCAGAATCACCGGCTCGGCGCCGGCGACGGATCGGGCAGCCTCGATGCGATCCTGGTCGACCTGCACGGCGAGGCCTCTTCGGAGAAAATGGCGATGGCCCATTTCCTGGACGGGCGAATCTCGGCCCTGGTCGGCACCCACACCCATGTGCCGACCGCCGACGCCCAGGTACTGACCGGCGGCACCGCCTATCAGACGGATCTCGGCATGACCGGCGATTACGATTCGGTCATCGGCATGCAGAAGGAAAATGCCACGGCGCGGTTCACCACCAAACTGCCGCAGGGGAGGCTGGAGCCCGCCGAGGGCGAAGCCACGCTTTGCGCCATGTATCTGGAAACGGACGACGCCACGGGTCTCGCCGTTCGCGCCGAGCCGGTGCGCCTGGGCGGCCGCTTGGCACCCGCCCTTCCGGTATAGGGAGCGCGCCCGAAACCGACTTATTCATCCACCACCCAATTGCTCGGGCCCGCGGCCTTTTCCCGGCGACGAATTCTTGCCATATTGCGAGCCTATCTTCGCAGCCGGTGAAGCTCGCACCGGTCCCTTCATTTGGGTATAATCCCGACGAATCACCACGACATATAGGGGGTTCCCGCCGAATGGCTGGTCATTCCAAATTTAAGAACATCATGCACCGCAAAGGGCGCCAGGACGCCAAGCGGGCGAAAGTCTTTGCCAAACTGGGCCGCGAGCTGTCGGTCGCCGCGAAAGCCGGCCCGGATCCGGCCTTCAACCCGGCGCTGCGCCTGGCCGTCGCCAACGCCAAGGCCCAGAACATGCCCAACGACGTCATCAAGCGGGCGATCGACAAGGCCCAGGGCGGCGATGCCGATACCTATGAAGAGGTCCGCTATGAAGGCTATGGCCCGGGCGGCGTCGCGGTGATCGTCGAAGCCTTGACCGACAACCGCAACCGGACGGCGTCCGAAGTCCGCGCCGCGTTCTCCAAGAACGGCGGCAACCTGGGCGAGACAGGCAGCGTCGCTTTCATGTTCGAACGGGTCGGCCAGATTTCCTATCCGGCGGGCGCGGCGGAGGCCGAGGCGATGTTCGAAGGGGCGCTGGAGGCGGGCGCCGAGGACGTCGAATCCGACGACGAAACGCATACCGTCACCTGCCAGCCCGACGACTTCGCCTCCGTGCGCGATGCGCTGGAGCAGAAGTTCGGCGATCCCGAGGAAGCGCGCCTGGATTGGAAGCCGCAGAACTCCATCGCCGTCGATGAAGGCACGGCCGAGACCCTGTTCAAGCTGATCGACGCCTTGGAAGATAACGACGACGTGCAGCGTGTGTCGGCCAACTTCGATGTCGACGACGAGGTCATGGAAAGGCTGAGCGCTTGATCCCAACGCCGGGCGGCCCGCATAAGATGTCAGGAACGGAATGGAGCAGGCATGCGGCTGATCGGGTTTGATCCCGGGTTGAAGAACACCGGTTGGGGCGTCATCGAGCACGCCGGCACCCGGCTTCGCTATGTCGCGGACGGCGTTGTTTCGTCCGACCCCAAGGCCGATCTGGCGACCCGCCTGGTGCAGCTGCATGACGGCCTGGTCGAGGTCATCCGCGACATGGCGCCGGCCGAGGCGGCGGTCGAGGAAACCTTCGTCAACACCAACCCGACGACGACGCTGAAGCTCGGCCAGGCCCGCGGCATTTCCATGCTGGTCCCGGCCCTGGCGGGGATTCCCGTCTTCGAATACACGCCCAACCTGGTGAAGAAGACCGTCGTCGGCACCGGCCACGCGGCCAAGGAACAGGTGCAGATGATGATCCGCACTTTGCTGCCCGGAACGAATTTTAAATCCGCCGACAGCGCCGATGCGCTGGCCGTCGCGATCTGCCACGCACATCACCGCACGGCGCCCGGCGCCGCCGCCGGACCCGCCATCGCCGGAGTTGCCCGATGATCGCCCGCCTGAAAGGCCGGATCGAGGCCGTCGGTACGGACACGGCGGTGATCGACGTGAACGGCGTCGGCTATCTGGTCCATGCCTCGTCCCGGACGCTGGGCATGTTGGTTCCGGGCGAGGCGGTGTCGCTGTTCATCGAAACGCACGTCCGCGAGGACCACATCAATCTCTACGGTTTCCTGGGTGCCGACGAACAGGATTGGTTCCAGCTTTTGACCACGGTGCAGGGTGTCGGTGCCAAGGTGGCGCTGGCCATGCTTTCTGCCCTGACCGGCGACATGCTGATGCAGGCGATTGCGTCGGGCGACAAGGCGGCGGTCTGCCGCGCGCCGGGCGTCGGGCCCAAGCTGGCGCAGCGCATTCTCAACGAATTGAAGGACAAGGTCGGCGCCATGGCGCTCGGCCCGGCGGCCGCCGGAGCGGGCAAGGCCGGCGTGGCGGCGTCCCCGGACGCGGCGCCCGCTGCGGGCGGCGATGCGGCGGGAGACCTGCTGCGCGACGCGGCCTCGGCTCTGGTCAACCTGGGCTATTCGCCGTCGGAAGCGCTTGCCGCCGTCAGCCGCGCCGCCCAGGCGTCCGAGGAAAGCCTGACCCTGGAAGCCTTGATCCGCGCCGGACTGGCCGAACTGGCGCCCGCTGAAAACCGGCGGGGGGCCTGAGCCGCATGGCCGAGGAACGCATGATCCAGCCGGAGGTGGTCGCGGACGATTTCGCCGCCGACCCGGGCCTGCGCCCGCAGGTTCTGGGCGATTTCGTCGGCCAGGATCAGGCGCGGGAAAACCTGAAGGTCTTCATCGACGCCGCGCGCGGCCGGTCGGAAGCCATGGACCATGTCCTGTTCTTCGGACCGCCCGGCCTGGGCAAGACGACCTTGGCGCAGATCGTCGCCCGCGAATTGGGCGTCGGCTTCCGCGCGACCTCGGGTCCGGTCGTGGCCAAGGCGGGCGACCTGGCAGCGATCCTGACCAACCTGCAGCCGCGGGACGTCCTGTTCATTGACGAAATCCACCGCCTTAATCCGGTCGTCGAGGAAATCCTCTATCCGGCGATGGAGGATTTTCAGCTCGACCTGATCATCGGCGAGGGACCGGCGGCGCGGTCCGTGCGGATCGACCTGCCGCCCTTTACCCTGGTGGGGGCGACCACGCGTTCGGGCCTGATCACGACGCCGCTGCGCGACCGTTTCGGCATTCCCGTGCGGCTCAACTTCTATTCGCCGGAAGACCTGGAAGGCATCGTGCGGCGGGGGGCCAAGCTGCTCGACCTGGACCTGACGCCCGAGGGGGCCTTGGAAATCGCCCGCCGGTCGCGCGGCACGCCGCGCGTCGCCGGCAGGCTGCTGCGCCGGGTCCGTGATTTCGCTTCGGTCGACGGCTCCGGTTCGGTCGATGCCAAGGTCGCCGACGCGGCGCTGACTCGCCTGGAGGTCGACAAGGCGGGCCTCGACGCCATGGACCGGCGCTACCTGACCTGCATCTGCCAGGTCTACGGCGGCGGGCCGGTGGGCGTGGATACGCTGGCCGCCGCCTTGTCGGAACAGCGCGACACCATCGAGGAAGTGATCGAGCCCTATCTGATCCAGCAGGGCCTTCTGATGCGCACGCCGCGCGGCCGCGCGGTGACGCCGGAAACCTTCCGTCATCTGGGTCTGGACCTGCCGCCGGGCGGGCCGCAGATGGACCTTCTGGCGGCGTCCCAGGACGCGGACGCGGAGGACGGGGCGTGACCGGAGCCATCGACGCGCCCTGCCATGAAACTGCCATCAGGGTCTATTACGAGGACACGGATACGGGCGGGATCGTCTATTACGCCAATTATCTGAAGTATGCGGAACGGGCGCGCAGCGAACTTCTGCGCGACCTGGGGTTTGAAAATTCGGCGATTTTGGCGCAGAAGGGCGTCGCCATCGCTGTCCGCCGGGTGACGGCGGACTATATGAAACCGGCGCGGCTGGACGATCTGCTGACCGTCGCGACCCGGGTTCGGGCCGTGCATGGTGCGACGGTGGAGATGGAACAGGTCGTGCGCTGTGACGGCGCCGATCTGGTGCGGATGGCGGTGACGCTCGCCTGCATCAACACGGTCGGACGGCCGGTGCGCCTACCGCCCGAAGTGCGGGGTGCGTTGATCGAATTCGCCGGCGACGCGGCCGGTACGGGAACGGATGGCTGATCTGCGCGCAAGGCGGCGCGGGATGAGCCTGGAACGAATGAAGACTGGGACGAAGACGAAGACAAATGGAAAATCAAGCCGTTGAAGCGATGGCCCTGGCGGGGTCGACGAACCTGGATTTCTCGGTCGTGTCCTTGTTCATGAAGGCCGACCTGGTCGTGAAAACCGTGATCCTGATGTTGTTCGCGGCCTCGATCTGGTCCTGGGCGATCATTTTCGAAAAGATGATTTCACTGCGCCGCCTCAACAAGCGGTCGGACAAGTTCGAGGACCGGTTCTGGTCCGGCGATTCCCTGGACAGTCTTTACGACAAGATCGGCAGCCGCCCGTCCGATCCCATGTCCGCCGTGTTCGCCGCCGCCATGCGGGAATGGCGGCGCGCCACGCCGAACGGCGGCGGCGGTGGGTCGGCCTCGCTGGCGCAGCGGATCGAACGGGTGATGCAGATCACCGCCGACCGGGAAATGGACCGCGCAGAGCGTTACCTCACCTTCCTCGCCACGACCGGCGGCACGGCCCCCTTCGTCGGCCTGTTCGGCACGGTCTGGGGCATCATGAATTCGTTCCAGTCGATCGCCATTTCCAAGAATACCTCGCTCGCCGTCGTGGCGCCGGGCATCGCCGAGGCGCTGTTCGCCACGGCGCTGGGCCTGCTCGCGGCCATTCCGGCGGTCATCGCCTACAACAAATTCTCCCGCGATCTGGATCGTTATGCCGGGCGGCTCGAAAACTTCTCGGGCGAGTTCTCGGCGATCCTGTCGCGCGAGTTGGATACCTAGAGAGAAGGGGGCGCAGCCGTGGCCGTCACCATCCAACGCGCATCGCGCGGGCGCCGCAGGGGCCGCGCGATGATGAGCGAGATCAACGTCACGCCCTTCGTCGACGTGATGCTGGTGCTGCTGATCATCTTCATGGTCACCGCCCCCCTGCTGACCGTCGGGGTTCAGGTGGACCTTCCGGAAACCAAGGCGGGCGCCGTTTCCGGCGCCGACGAGCCGCTGGCCGTCAGTGTCGACGCAGGTGGGCAGATTTATATCCAGGACACCCCCGTCGACTTGGACACATTGGTGCCAAGATTGAACGCTATCACCGGCACCAATCCGGATGTCCGGATCTTCGTCAGAGGAGATAAAGCGATCAACTACGGACGGGTCATGTCTGTCATGGGGCGGATCAACGCGGCGGGGTACCGGCGCGTGGCCTTGATCGCGCAAGAGCCGGGCAAGGCGCAGAAGCGCCCGTCGGCTCAGAAGTAAGCGGCGCCCTTGCGGACCGCCATCATCACATCCGCTGTCCTGCACACGGGCGTCGTTCTGGCCGCCTGGTTGGGCCTGCCGTTGCACCGTCCGGACCCGTTGATCGACGAGCAGCCGGTCTTCGTCGAAATCGTCGATGTCGACGAAATGCGCAACGCCCCGCCCATGCCGGTGCAGCAGACGCCCAAGGAACAGGCCAAGCCCGAGCCGCCCAAGGAAACCCCGAAAGAGGTCAAGGCCGAACCGCCGAAACCGGCCCCGCCGAAGCCAGAGCCCCCCAAACCGTCGCCGCCGCAGCAGGACATCGCGGCCCTGCCGCCGCGGCCCGAGCCCGAACCGGAGCCCCTGCCCAAGGCGGAACCGGAACCGGCGCCCGAGCCCGAGCCGGAAAAGGTGGAAAAGCCGGAACCGGAAAAGAAGCCCGAGCCGCCGAAGCCCCAATTGGCGCAGGTCAAGGTGCCGAAGAAGCCGGAACGTCCGCAGAAGAAGGCGGACAAGAAGCCGGCCTTCGATACGGCATCGGTGCTGAAGACTTTGGAGAAGATCAAGCAGGCGCCGCAGCCGAAACCCAAGCCCGACGACACGCCCGAGAAGAAAAAGCCGGACGCGCCGAAGGACGACACGATGGCGCGGATCCGCGCGGCGTTGCAGAACAATTCCAATTCGATCAAGTACGACCCGACCAAGAAGGTGTCGCAGCTTGAAATCGACAAATGGCGGACGATGATCCGCAATCAGGTCTCGAAATGCTGGTCGCCGCCATACGGCGCGCCCGGGGCCGAAAAATTGAAGGTCGAATTGAACCTGACCGTCAATCCGGACGGGATGGTGAACGAGGTCGCGATCGCGGACGGGGCACGCATGTTCTCCGACCGGTATTTTCAGGTCGCCGCCGAAGCCGCGCGCCGGGCGGTCAAGGACCCCCGGTGCAACAAGTTCGACCTGCCGCCGGAAAAGTACCATGTCTGGCGTGATCTGAAGTTCGTGTTTGACCCGAGCGGGATGCTGTGATGACCATTAGAGCCATGTATATGCCCGAGAAATTTACCCTTAAGACCTTAGCTCCCCTGGTTGCGTTGCTGGCCGTCGTCGCCTTGTTGGGCGAGATGCGGACCGCCCGCGCCGAAATCACCATCGATATCACGCGCGGCAACGTGGAACCGCTGCCCATCGCCGTCACCGACTTCGTCGGTCAATCGGCCACGGCATCCCGCGCGGGACAGGATATCGCCGGCGTCATCGCCGCGAACCTGGAACGCTCCGGCCTGTTCAAGCCGATCGACCGCAAGGCCTTCATCCAGTCGGCGGGCGCGCTCAACGCGCTGCCCCGGTTCGGCGATTGGCGTGTGATCAACGCTCAGGCCCTGGTGCAGGGGCGGACGGAGGTCGTTTCCGACGGACGGCTTCGTGTCGAATTCCGTCTGTGGGACGTGTTCTCGGAACAGCAGATGATCGGCCTCGCCTATTTCACGGTGCCGGACAACTGGCGTCGCGTGGCGCATATCATTTCCGATGCCATCTATAAACGGATCACGGGTGAGGACGGCTATTTCGACACCCGCATCGTCTATGTTTCGGAACAGCCGAAGGACGCGAAGGGCGTCGGGCGCAACAAGCTGAACCCGTTCGGAAAGCGCTTGGCGATCATGGATCAGGACGGCGAAAATCATCGCTTCCTGACCGACGGCACGACCCTGGTGCTGACGCCCCGATTCTCGCCGACGTTGCAGGAAATCACCTACATGTCCTATTTCCGCAACAATCCGCGCGTCTACATCTTCAACATCGACACGGGCCGCCAGGAAGTCCTGGGCGATTTCCCGGGCATGACCTTCGCCCCCCGGTTCTCGCCGGACGGCAAGAAAATCATCATGTCGATGGCCAAGGACGGCAATTCGGAAATCTACGTGATGGATCTGCGCACGCGGGTCGTGCGCCAGCTCACCTTCCACTCCGCCATCGACACGTCGCCCAGCTTTGCGCCGGACGCCAATCAGGTCGTCTTCAACTCGGACCGCGGCGGCAGCCAGCAGCTCTATGTCATGGACAACCGGGGCAAGAACGTGCGCCGGATTTCCTTCGGCAACGGCCGCTACGCGACGCCCGTGTGGTCGCCGCGCGGCGATTTGATCGCCTTCACCAAGCTGTCCGGCGGGCGCTTCTTCATCGGCGTGATGAAGCCCGACGGATCGGGCGAACGCCTGCTGGCCGAGGACTTCAAGATCGAAGGCCCGACCTGGTCGCCGAACGGACGTGTGCTGATCTTCTACCGCAAGGGGCGGACGGCAAAAGACGGCAGTGGCGGGGCTTCGAAACTCTGGTCCATCGACCTGACCGGCCATAACGAGCGGGAAATTCCGACGCCCATGGATGCGTCGGACCCGGCCTGGTCGCCGTTGATCCCGTAAGCCCCGCCGGGCGGTGCCTCGGCACCGGGCAGGGGCCTCGCGCGGGGGCGATTTCGCTTCCGCACAATACCGGTCTGTTCTTAAAAAGTACTTGGAATCAGAACGCTTAACCGCTAAGACAACACGTTGAAAGGCCTTTTTAGGCCCAGCAGTTTCCGCCACCTTCTCCATCGGTGGCTTCGCGATGCACTAAAACCCGATATGTGGGGGATTACATGCGCTTTAAAGTTATCGGAATGGTCGCCGCTCTGGCCCTGGCCGTCACGGCCTGCGAATCAACGTCTGAATCGGGCGCCGGCGCCTCCGGTTCCGGTGGCGCGGGCGTTACCCCGCTGCCGGCGGCCGAGCCGCTGCCGCTGAAGGATCAGTTCGTCGTCGACGTCGGCGACCGCGTCTTCTTCTCGTTCGACCGCTTCGATGTCGAACCGGATCAGAAGAAGGTCCTTGATCGTCAGGCTGCCTGGCTCAAGAAATTCAGCTCCGTCACCGTGACCGTCGAAGGCCACGCCGACGAACGGGGTACTCGGGAATACAACCTTGCTCTCGGCGAGCGCCGCGCCAATGCGGTGAAGGAATACCTGATCTATCTGGGTATCGACGCCAAGCGGATCAAAACCGTTTCCTACGGTGAAGAGCGCCCGGTTGCGCTCGGCTCCGACGAAGCCGCCTGGGCTCAGAACCGTCGTGCGGTGACCATCGTCACCGGCCCCGGCTCCTGATCCACTGACGGCTGCCTAAAGTTTCTAGGGCGCTTGTCCGGCCGCGCAATGCGGGATGGGCAAGCGCCTTAGTTTTGCCTAAAATTCCTGGGATCAAGACCCTCGTCCCAATGGGCGGCCGCCCCGTTTTCGCGGGGTCGATTTCGGCCCTTTGGACAATGCCAACTGATAACCATCGTCGAGTCCCCATGCGCCTGATCTTCCAGACCGTTCTCGCCGCCGCCGTCAGTCTTCCGATCCTTGCCGTCGTTCCGGCGGCGCAGGCTCAAGACGGCCAAGCCTTGTCGCAGCGCTTGGAGCGGCTGGAGCGGGATATCCAGACCCTGTCCAAGATGGTCGTGCGCGGTCCGTCGTCGGTCCCGGCGGCGGAAGTTCCCGCCGCCGCCCAACCCGCTCAGGCGACGCCGAAGTTGCCGGAAAACGCCGTCGCACGGATCGGCGTTCGTCTGGACACCCTGGAAACGGAATTGCGCGACGTCACTGGCCGGATCGAACAACTGACCTTCACCGTCGAACAACTGACCTCGCGGGTCGATCGCCTTGTCGCCGACGTCGATTTCCGCCTGTCCGGCCTGGAGAAGGGCGGGCGGCCCGCAGGCCCGTCGGCCATGGCGCCGCAAGGTCAAGGCGGCGAAGCGCCGCAGGCCAATGCCGCACCGGGTCCGGCCGATGTCCGCATCGTCGGCGAGGCACCGCGTTCGCTCGGCACGATCGAGGCCGACAGGGTGAAGAAGGACGGCACCGCCGCGCAGACCGCCGGTTCGAGTGTCGGCGGTCCGGTCGAGGCCGCCCCCATGCAGCCGGCCCCTCAGACCCAGCCACAGGCGACAGCCGCGCCGTCGCCCGCCGCGGTCAGCCGCACCGCCCCGCAGGCACAGACCGCATCCGTGCCCGCGGCGCCGACCGGCCCGGTTCTGCCCGACGGCACGCCGCAGGAACAATACCAGTTCGCTTTCGGTCTGCTGCGCAAGCATCAGTTCGACACCGCCGAGGTCGCCTTCAAGGAATTCCTCGCCAAGCACGACGGCGGCGACCTTTCCGGCAACGCCCGCTACTGGCTGGGCGAAACCCATTACGCCCGGGCCGAATACGTCAAGGCGGCCGAGGTCTTCCTCCAGGGGTATGAGAAAGACCCCAAGGGCGGCAAGGCGCCGGACAGCCTGTTGAAACTGGCCATGTCGCTCGGCCAATTGGGCCAGAACAAGGAAGCCTGCGCCGCCATCGACAAGCTTTTCATCGATTTCCCGCAGGCCAACAGCTCGCTGAAACGCACGGCCGTTCGCCAGCAGCGGCAGATGAACTGCAAGCAATAGACCGGGCCTTCGGGGCCGATCTTCCCTGAAAAGGGGGCCGCCATGACGGCGCACCCGAAACCAACCATCGCTTCTGACGCCCCGGCTTGCGATCCGGTCAGTCGCTTTACGGCGGCAATGGCCGCTTTCGGGCCCTTCGAACGGTCGCCGCATTTGGCCGTCGCCGTCTCCGGCGGGCCGGACAGCATGGCGCTGGCGCTGCTTGTCCGGGACTGGGCGGCCGCGCGGGGCGGGCGGGTCACGGCCTTGATCGTCGATCATGGTCTGCGCGCGGAATCCGGCGGGGAAGCCGGGATCGTCGCATCGCGTCTTCAGGACCTGGGCATGTCAGCCGACGTTCTCGCCTGGACCGGCGTCAAGCCCACGACGGGGATACAGGCGGCGGCCCGTGCCGCCCGATATGGTCTACTTCGCGATTGGTGCCGCGCGGTGGGTGTGCTCCACCTATTGACCGGCCATCAGGCCGACGATCAGGCGGAGACCCAAGCCATGCGCCGCGCCCGCGCGGTTGCGGCGGGGGATCATGGGCCGGGGTTGGGGCTTGCCGGTATGAGCGCCGTGCTGGAGTTTCCGGAGGTCCGCTTGCTGCGTCCCTTGCTTGGGGAAATGCGCGCGGGGCTGCAATCCTTTCTCGCGGCGCGTGGCATTACCTGGATCGACGATCCGTCCAACCTTGATCCGCGGTTCGAACGGGTGCGCCTGCGGCAAGGACGGGCACCGGGTGAGGTGCCGGGACAGGACGCCCAAGCCGCCGCTCAACGCCCCGAAACGGAAGCCCGGGTCAACGCCGCCTTGGCGCAGGTCGTTTCGCTGTCGCCCTGGGGCTGGGCGACTTTGGACCGGAACCTGTTTGGCGGATTGGAACCGGCGACGCGGCACCACGTTCTGGCGCAGCTCGTCGCGACGGTCGGCGGGGCGGATCATTCATCGCCCAGCGGCCGGACCGCTCGCCTGGCGGAACGGTTGTCCGATGATGGGGATTTCGCCGGGGCGAGCCTGGGGCGTTGCCGGATCGATGCGGCGAGGCAGGGCAAGTTCCGGGTTTTCCGGGCCTCCCGTGATTTGCCTGTATCTGTCGCCGCGCGACCCGGCAGGTTTGAGAATTGGGACGGCCGGTTCCGCATCGACCTTCCGGATGATCTGCCCGCCGGAAGCCGATTGGCGCCGCTGGGTGCCGAGGGGTGGCGACAGATTTCGAAGGACCGGCGGCGGGCCTCGGGGCTTGTTCTCGCGGCGGCGCGGACCCTGCCGGCGCTGTTTTCCGGGGAGGATCTGGTCGGATATATCCTGCCCGAAGGCGGCGAAAAACGGGAAGAGGGGCTGAAAATCCGTTTTCGGCCAAAAAATACCCTGGGCTTTAACGGGTTTTGTATTGCTTAGGCGATCTGGAGTACTATCTCTGACATAGGACCGTGCGGGCTTCCCGGCGGCATGGCGGCAGGGGCCGCCTGCGGGGCGCCCGTCCACCAATAAAAAGGACTTTTGCGTTGAATTTCAGCCGGAATTTCGCCCTCTGGGTCATCATTGCGCTGCTCGTGTTTGCGCTGTTCAACCTGTTCCAGGGCACGCCGCAGCGCGCCATGCAGAACGAGCTGGCCTTCACCGACTTCCTCAACCATGTGGAAAGCGGCGAAGTTCGCAACGTGGTCATTCAGGGCCAGTCGATTTCCGGCAACCTGCGCGACGGCCGCAACTTCACGACCTACGCCCCGGACGATCCCACCCTGGTGACCCGTCTGCGCGAGCAGGGCGTGACGATCAAGGCCAAGCCGACGGACGACGGATCGCCCACCCTTTGGGGCATCCTGATATCCTGGTTCCCCATGCTGTTGCTGATCGGGGTGTGGATTTTCTTCATGCGCCAGATGCAATCGGGCGGCGGCAAGGCCATGGGCTTCGGCAAGTCGAAGGCCAAGCTGTTGACCGAAAAGACCGGCCGCGTGACCTTCGAGGACGTCGCCGGGATCGACGAAGCCAAGCAGGAGCTTGAGGAAATCGTCGAATTCCTGAAAGACCCGCAGAAATTCCAGCGCCTGGGCGGCAAGATTCCGAAAGGCTGTCTGCTGGTGGGCCCTCCGGGTACCGGTAAGACGCTGCTGGCCCGCGCCATCGCCGGCGAAGCCAATGTGCCGTTCTTCACCATTTCCGGCTCGGACTTCGTCGAAATGTTCGTCGGCGTCGGTGCGTCGCGTGTCCGCGACATGTTCGAACAGGGCAAGAAGAACGCGCCCTGCATCATCTTCATCGACGAAATAGACGCGGTCGGCCGTCATCGCGGTGCCGGCCTGGGCGGCGGTAACGACGAACGCGAACAGACCCTCAACCAATTGCTTGTCGAAATGGACGGCTTCGAAGCCAACGACGGCGTGATCCTGATCGCCGCCACGAACCGTCCGGACGTTCTCGACCCGGCGCTTCTGCGCCCCGGCCGTTTCGACCGTCAGGTCGTGGTGCCGAACCCGGATATCCTGGGCCGCGAGAAGATCCTGAAGGTTCACATGAAGAAGGTGCCGCTGGCCCCCGACGTGGACGCCAAGGTCATCGCCCGCGGCACGCCCGGGTTCTCGGGCGCCGACCTCGCCAACCTGGTCAACGAGGCGGCTTTGCTGGCCGCCCGCGCCGGGCACCGCGTCGTCACCATGAACGATTTCGAGAACGCCAAGGACAAGGTCATGATGGGCGCCGAGCGCCGGTCCATGGTCATGACCGAGGAAGAAAAGCGCCTGACCGCCTATCACGAGGCGGGTCACGCCATCGTCGGCATCATGGTGCCCAAGCACGACCCGATCCATAAGGTGACGATCATCCCGCGCGGCCGTGCGCTGGGCGTGACCATGTCCCTGCCGGAACGCGACGTGCTCAGCCAGTCGCAAATTCAGTTGGAATCGAAGTTGGCCATGGCCTTCGGGGGCCGTGTGGCGGAAGAGCTGATCTTCGGCAAGGAAAACATCACCACCGGTGCCGGCAACGACATTCAGCAGGCGACCGGCATGGCCCGGCGCATGGTCACCGAGTTCGGGTTCTCCGATAAGCTGGGCCGTCTGCGTTACGCCGACAACGAAGAAGAGGTCTTCCTCGGCCATTCCGTGGCTCGGCAGAAACACATCTCCGATGCCACGGCGGCGCTGATCGACGAAGAAGTCCGGCGTCTGGTCGATGACGCGGAGACCACCGCGCGCAAAATCCTGACTGAGCATCTGGACGAGTTGCATCGCCTGGCTGGGGCCCTTCTCGAATACGAGACGCTGACCGGCGACGAGGTTCAGAAGGCCATGCGCGGTGACGCCATCACTCGCGAGGACGACAGCGGCTCCACCCCGCCGGAAGGCACGGGCCGCCGGGCCTCCGTTCCGGATGCCGGCAAGGGCCGCAAGCCGAAAGGCAACCCGGGCGGCTTCGGGCCGGAACCGCAACCGGAATCGTGACAACGAACGTTTCGACGGGCGACGGGGTGCCGCTTGCGGCGCCCTTGTCGTTTGCGGGGTCGTTTGCGGGCCTGTCTCTCGACCGGCCGCGCCTGATGGCCGTCATCAACGTCACCCCCGACAGTTTCTCCGACGGCGGCGAGGCCTTCGCCCTGGACGACGCCGTGGCCCGTGGCCGTGCCTTCATCGCCGAGGGCGCTGACATTCTGGACATCGGCGGCGAGTCGACCCGGCCCGGTGCCGATCCGGTCACGCCGGATGAGGAAATCCGCCGTGTCGTGCCGGTCATCGAGGCCTTGGCAGGCGAGGGGGCCGTGATCTCCATCGACCCCCGCCATGCCGCCGTGATGGAAGCGGCCGCCGCCGCCGGCGCCTCGATCA
>MDTA01182620.1_pt1 | contig 42925 bp, 53 predicted proteins | sample 811151 | NCBI WGS metagenome assembly MDTA01 (sample SAMN05326648, study PRJNA326480) | marine metagenome | isolation source: seawater | place: Indian Ocean: South | collected 2010
GAAGGATGAGGCACACGTAGGTTAGGTGAAAAAATGGGTATCGAATTAGTAAAAGAAGACCAATTAGAAGCAAGCCAAACGCTTCGGTTTTTTGCCAATGGTAATGAAAGGCTAACTATCTACAATAACGGAATATCTACATTTAGAAATTCAATAAATCTAATTGCTGCGGCTTCAAGCCCAACCCTAACTATACAAGCAGACACAACCACAAGCCCTGCGCCTGCTATTAGGTTGATGAGGGGGACTAATGACACATTCGGGGCAGATAATTATACCGATTGGGAAATCAAAGATTCGTACCACTTGTTATTTTCTGACGGGACAAGTGGGACTACTACAGAAAGATTAAAGATATGGGCTGACGGTACGGGACTAACGATAAATAACGCTTATAAATTACCGGGCGCAGATGGTAGCAACGGGCAAGTGCTAACTACAAATGGTAGTGGTGCAGTCTCTTGGGCAGCAGGTGGCGGTGGAACAGACTCATTCCTTATCTTCGGTGAAGAGGGAGATGAGTATTTGAATGAGGGGGGCGCAGGCAACGCTCACGGTTTCTTTGCCGCTTATGGTAATGGTGTGCATAATACTACTAAATCTTCAACGGGGGCAGACTTTGGTATTCCTGTAGGGTGTGATTGCACGCTAAAAGCAGTCCGTGTGCATTGTGGTAATAAAAACTCAGATACAAATTCCGGCACTATCACTTTTGATATTTACAAGAATAATTCTGCTGAATCTAACACCTTTACGGGCAACGCCACAGGTAGTGGCGGTAATGCTTTTATTATCTCTAAGACAGACTACAACATTAATTTTTCGGCAGGCGATACATTTAACATAAAGGTGACAACCCCTACGGCGAGCAGTTATACAGCACAGGTAGGGCCAACTAGAATGTCAGCATACTTTGAGAGGCAATAATTATGGGAATAGAATACGATACAACACCACTAACGGCAGAAGAATCTAGGAATAAGTTTAGAGCAATAAGAGATAGCGCACTTGAGAGATGGGTAGATTACTTTCAGATGAAGCCCCTGCTTTACGACTCTCTTTCTTCTTCTGAGAAAACTGATTTGATAAACTACAGGCAGGCTCTATTAGATGCGCCCGCTACTCTTCTTGCTGAAAAAGGTTCGGACTTTGTAATTTACAATTGTTCTACTTACTTACCCGTACAACCTGCGTGGTTTGCAGACAAACACCCCACAGGCAGGCTACATACCCCCGATAACAGGGCATAGTCCTTAAATAGACTACCTAACCCTATACCCCTATGAGCGAAGAGATAAGCGAGTTAGAGCAAATGAGGTTGGTAGCGTCAGACCGTTTGGTTTGGCTAAGACTACTTGAGAAGGCCGTTAATGATATTGACGGCGTGATAGGCAGTCTTAAGAACGATGTGGCCGAGATTTCTCGACAGGTAGCAGCAAGAAACGAAGGTTTGACTCTTGCCCCTAGCGAGGAAGAAACTGAGGAAGAGTCAGATGACTGATGTAGACGGGTGGATGCGTTGGATTTTGGAGAAAATCGGTGCGATTATCCGTTGAATCATAGTGGTACGGCGATATTATGGCTAAAAGATTTGGAAAAATAGTGTATCAACCCCCGGAAAAGTCTTTCACAAAGGTAAACATTGAAGAAACACCCCACGGGTATAAGATATACAGAGAAGGTGACGAAAGAGCATTTACAGTAATCCCTTACTCAGCAGTAAAACAAATAATATATGATAGGTGAAAAAAATGAGTGAAAATAATACAACAGTAGCGGAATGCGTAGTAGACTGTGTAGAGGCTTCTTCCGGCCTACTAGATGACATTGAGATGGTTCTAGTAGCGGGCGGTGCGCTTCTCGCTCTCGGCGCATGGGCTTACAAGAAATACAAATCAATGATGGCAGACGGCAAGATTACTCTCGATGAATTGCTTGACGCAGTAGATGAGGCTAAGGACAAAGTAGAGGAAGCCGAAGAGCATTTAGAGGTTCTTGAGAAGGCTTACGATAAATACAACGTGTCCGAATTGAAGGCCATGCTCAAGGAAAAGGGTCTTCCTGTAGGCGGCAAGAAAGCCGACCTGATTGCTAGGCTTGAGTCCAATGAGTAAAACCAATAATTGGTATGCTTGGATGCAAGAAGAAACCCTGCGTAGCCGTGACAAGATTAAAAACCTTGAAGAAACACTCGCCTCATATCGTCAATCGCAGAAGCGTATGCTTTATGGTATTATAACGGTGGTAATTATTTATGGTGTATTATTGTTCTTCAAGTGATGTAGGCTCAAGATTAGTATTAAACAACGCGCAGCGTACTCAAGCGTCTAGCAAAATAGAGGCTGCTATACGCAGAGCGTCTATTGAGATAGACCAAGAGTTTAGGGATTACGGCAGAGATGCCCCTAGTGCTGAAAGCGGTGAAACTACTACTACAGGTGCAGTCAGCGTAGGTGCAACCACACTACCCCTTACTAACGGGGCAGACTTCGCAGTTTCCGGTAGTGGAAATATTAACGGAGATACATTCAAGTGGACAGGCAAGGATGGGGCTATCACAAGCATCACTCTTGCCAACGCAGGTAGTGGCTATTCTATGAGTGCTAGTAAAACTTTGACGGCTACAGGTGGCACAGAAATTAGTCCCTTTGCGGGGACTTATGTAGTAAGTGCTACCGTTGCTTCTATTTCTCTAGGTGGCTCTAATCAAAACGCACGCGACCAAAGTGGCGGTCTACATGGGCCGGGTACATTTACTCTAAACGGTGCGGCAGGCGGAACGTTTACGGTTGCTGACGGGGTAATATCTAACATTCAAATCACAAACACTACTAAGTTTTCTTCTGCGCCCACAGTAGCACCAAGCAATAGCACATCTTTTGGTGATAACGTTTTAACTGCGGTATTAGCAAGCACGGGAGTTATTTCTAGCGTAGCCATAACTTCGGGCGGAGTATACTCAGTAGCACCAACCGCGATAGTCATATCAGATGGTAGCGGCAGTAGTGGTTCTGTCACATCAGCATTCACATTTAATCGTCTAACAGGAGTCACCAATGTTTCTGTAGACCATGCAAGCGGGGCTACAGTCCAAGAGGGTGATATGGCTCATGTGCTAAGAGAAGTGTGCGCTGACTTGGCTGCTGCCTTCTACATGGAAGACGAAGGAGGAACGATAGTGAGCGAGCAGGGGGGAACAGTCCTGAGAGACAGAGGTACACTCAACCTAAAGAGGCTTGCCCATCTTGGAACGGCTCATTAGGTGATATGATGGCAAGAGCAGGCGCAAGCAAAACCATGACTCAACAGGAAGCCGGAAGGCTTCTCTCTAAGAAAGTAAAGAAGCACTTCGATGAGTTTGACCGTGAGCATAGAAGAAAAGTCGCCAAGCAGTTAAGAAAAATAGGGATAAAAGAAAAGGCGAATATGAAAGACAGAATCATTAGAAACAATGGTCGAATAAAAGGTAAGAAATTGATGGGTGGCAGAGATGCTAGAAAGATTGCTAGAGCCGTGAAAGAAGACTTGTCAATGAGTGGAGATTCGGGTGACTACGGTGCTTTATCTCTTGGAGTGAAACGCCCGGTTAGAGGTTATGGTAGAAGAGAAAATTTTGATATGGCTCAAATGCTTATGGAAGGAAAAGAAAAAGGTAAGAAACCTAAACTCACAGCACTAGCAAAAAAGCAAGGTAGAGACTTTATCTTCTTTGGCAATTGGCCTAGTATAAAACCCATAGTTAGAAAGTTTAGGACTAAACCGAAAGACGGGGTAAGCGAAGAAATAAAAGGTAGGTCAGAGTTTGGCGGTGCTTTCTATTTCCTAGACCAAAGTATGATAAACATCGAGAGAAAAATAGTAAAAGAATTACCGCCATTGATAAAGAAAGTATTTTCACAAATAGATATTGAAAAGGGGAAGTAGTATGGGTATAGCATCAAAGAATGAATTTTGGAACGCACGCATGACAGGCGCAGACCCGGCTAATCCCGGTGGAAACAGCAACGATGTTTGGGCAGGTGGTAGTGGTTCTGCAAGCGGTGGAGATTGGGTTATTACTAACGGCACATGGACTATTAGCCCTGATGCTACGGATTTGTCTTATACTCTCTTTGCTTGTTTTACTTACACCACAGCACCGGATGATGGCGCAGTCTTGCTTTCTCTCGACAACGGCACGCATAAAGTAGAGGTGCAGTCTGACGGCACTACTACAGGGCTTAAAGTAGTGGGTGCTACCACGCAGACATTCTCGGATTTAGATTTAAACCTTGCTGACAACACTTCTGTTCCTATTATGCTACGCCTTACTTTAGCAGAAGGCGGCGCAGTTAAGTGTTATCGCTACGAAATAGAGGAAAACGATGATGCTGTTATTGATTATATTAGTATAACGGGCGCAAGCGGTTCTGCTCGCGCTGTTAAGTGGGGCAACACAAGCGGAAATGTCAAGTGGCACACCATTTACTACAGCAAGTTTGGTGCTTTTGGCCCTAGAGAATTGATACCCTCTAACTTTGCTCAGGATATTCATGTCAGAATGGCTTTGGCTATAGTAGAACACCTAAAAGACAGCAAAAAACCATACCTTAAGACGCAAGTAGACGATGCTAACATAGTGTTTGCCTACGATATATCCCCTGATAATCTAAGAACCATGCAAACGCCTTCTATCCATGTGTATGTTGAGAACATAGCATCGCCTGAGTTTGACGCTTTAGGCGGCACTTCTATAGAGCAAAACTACGATGTGGATATATTTGTCACCACAAAAGGTACTAATTATGAGAATGCGTATATGCTTGCCCTTAATATCTTAGGGGAAATCTTCGATGAATTGTATACTTCTACGGGACTAAGCGGAACAACCGATAGCCTTGAGTCCCACGAAGCAAGATTAGATACGCGCGTAGATGATGACGAAATAACCTGCACCCATCAATTAACTATCACTTATAGGCGTAGGATTAAAATGACTACGCGGTAGTTATGTTTATAGCACACTTACGGACTACGGAGAGCATAGAGGTATCAATATGGGTGTAGAATGGCTAAATAGATATGTGGCTCTCGAAAAAGAAGATAACTACGGCGTAGAACCGGGTACAGTAATCAAGATGGCAATAGTAAGCGGAACGACAAATAGCGGTTGGAGTAATAACGCAAGCGGGACTTTTACTATGACTTCCGCAGCAGGCGGTTCGGGCTGTGCCGGAACAGTCGGTACAGACGGTTCGGGAGTTATTGATGAAATAACTGTGACTGACGGTGGGCAGAAGTTTTCTCACAATGACGACATAGCATTTACAATGACAGGAATTGGAAGTGGAACGCTAACAGACGACTGCATTACTCTTTACATTGGCGGTCAGCCCGGAGATGACACCACAACCGCAGGCAGAACCACAGGTCTTACTAATGGCGGAAACAACACCAACGGTATTATCTACGGTGAGGCAGATGACGAGTCCATGAAGCAGACTTTCGAATTGCTAGGCAGGTCGGACATGAGCCGACAGGTAGCATCAAAGGCTGTGACAAACACCCAATACGGTGAGGGGACAATCAACCTAGCCGTACAGCCGGATGACTTCATGGGCAACATAATCTACGCTTTCCTTCCAATCGAGGAAATGCTACCTAAGACACTAGGTAGTGCTGCAATTAACGCAGCAGGTGGTGGAGGAACAACCGGAAACTACATTCTTGAGGTGACAGCCGGAACAACCGCTACAGAAAATGCGCAGGTAGCAATTACTGTGACAAGTGGTAGCGGCATGACAGCAATAAACATCATTAATCCGGGCAAGAACCTATCAGGTACACTTTCAGTAGTGTCTTTCACTAAGGACAAAGACGGAAGAGCAACCGGACTTACCGGAAGCCCAAGCCTTACTCTTGGATATGGCTCAGGTGCTAACTCACACGTTTTCAACGAGCCTACTCTTGATACTCACGCATACCCATCATACACGATGAGGGTTGGTCGTGAGGGTAAGGAACACACCTTCACAGGAATGGTGGCTACTAAACTCGCCATTAGTGCAAACCTAAACGAGTACGTGATGGCTTCCGTTGATTGGGTAGGTAAGAACGAAGAGACTCCTTCTACTCTACAAACCAACGTTCCTTTCTCCGGTCTAAACACAGACGCACTTCACTTCGCTGACGCAGAGGTTTACTTTGCTAACAACGCTAACAAGACTATCAAGGTGCAGCAGATTTCCTTTGAGATAAACATTAACAGAGATAACGACTCTGCTTACGCTGTAGGAAACAGGTCTTTCACCCGCGCGCCCCCAACGAGGACTAGGGAGATTACCGGAACGATGGAGTTTAACGAGGTTATCCACACTACTACTACTGCCGAGCCTACTTACGCTGAATTGACAGGTTCTTCTGTTAAGATTCTACAGCCTGACTTGGGTGCAGGTGCTATACGCATCAAATTCAAGAACGAGGCAGGGACAGAATACATGGAGTTTGAGTTTTACAACGTAAGGTTCGAAGCACCCGAAGCATCGGTTAGCGGGCGTGACCCAAACAGAATGTCTGTAGGATTCCAATGCTTCTACGATGCAAAGAGGGGCGGTGCGCAGAAGGCTGTGCAAGCACTTCTTGTAGGTGCAACAGGCGGGGCTATCAGCACTACCGCTTACAGCGCATGAGGTGATTAAGAATGGCTAAAGAGATACAAATAATTTGCTTAGACGAAAACGGCAACCCATACCCTGAAAAGAAGGCCAAGAAAAAGGCCGCACCTAAGAAAGATTAAATTAACGAGTAAAGTTAATATGAAAACTTTTATTAACTCTATAGGGCTTTGGGAAATTCAGGAAGACGGAAGTATACGTCTGATTAGAGCAGCGAAAATAGATAACGAGAAGAGTGAGAGAGTGAAAAGATATGCCTGTAGCAGAAAAAGAAATTGAATTAGATGATGGAAGTAAGATACTTGTTAAGCAAGCATCCGGTAGAAAGAAACTAAAGATAGAGGCACTACAAGCCAAAGTCTTTAGGCAGTTTAGGGACAAAGGCGACCCTACAGATTGGGATGTGTCAGTCCACGAAGAGTTTTCTGATGCGCTAGACGAAGCGGGCGCAGGTATAGAGGCTCAAGTAGAGGCTTGGCTTCCTGACTGCATTATGACAGAGGGAGTAGACCTAGATGACCTTACTACACAAGAGATTATGCTTGTGCTTAATTGGGTCAGGGGAGACACGGAAGAGGCTTCAATCCCTTTGGACTCTTCGCAAGAGTAGCCCCCTCTCTTTGCATGGCCTTTAAGGGGGTGCTTCCCTCAGATTTGTGGGACAGGTATGACCGTGAGGATGGGTTTCACCGCCTTATGTTAGACATTGAAGTGGCTAATGAAATAAACGACAAGGTATCAGAAGCGCACGAACAGGCTAAAAGCGGTAGCGGTGCTAATGCTAATGACGCTGCTGCTATGGTAGGCAGACGCAACAGACGAAGAGCCGCACGAAAACAACATTTAAGCAACACCGATGACTTCTTTAGTGCCGTAGAGAAAGCAGGCGTGCCTGTACGGGAAGAAGGTGGAGTGGATGAATAATGATAACGCCCTTTGATTTGCCACTATTCGGCAACCCTATAATGCTCGCCTTCTGCGGCGTATTACTTATTGTTCTCCGTGCGGGCGCATCAAGAGTTTTCTTCGATGTAGTGGGAACGTTTCAATCTCAGAAACTATTGGATGACGCAAGCGCGTCTATGACTACGCTGAATGCGTTAGCGGTAGACGGTCTTTCGGGGATAGAAGAAGCGGGTGCTTTGATAGCAGAGCAGATGCAAGCGGTTGTAGATGCTACTACACCACTTGCCAACGAAATAGAGATGGCAACAATTCAATTTGAGAAATTTATTGATACAAGCAGAGATGCTTCCGGTAAAATTGCTAAAGAGGTACAGCAAGTAGGTCTACAGTTTGGTTTTACCGCACAAGAATCACTAGACGCAGGTGCTAGAATGGCACAATTGTCTACTATAATAACGCAAGAAGCCGTGCCTGCTGCATCGGAAATGGCGTTGGCCTTTGGTCTTATTGGTGATATGTCTCCCGAAGATTCTATGAGAAAACTCATTAACTTACAGCAGCAAACAAATTTCCTATTCCAAGAAACTACACAATCTCAGTACGCACAACTAACAGCGACAGAAAGACAATTGCACGTTAGAGAAGAGATGGCTGTAGTGCTAAACCAACTTAACTCTGTTGAAGATAGGTCGGCAGCAACGATGGCTAAGATAACGGGTGTAATGAATGAGTTTGCTTCTCAGGCTGCTCTAACGGGTGAAAGCATAGGCATGATGGCTGCTATGTCGGCTACACTTATCGAGGCAGGTGAAGAGCAAGGTAAGGGTGGTCGTGCGCTTAGAATGATTTACGCACGATTGGGTGCTAATACATCGGGTGCTGCTGATGCTTTGAAAAACTTGGGCGTAGAGACTACTAATGCTGACGGCTCTCTTAGGTCGCTTTCATATATTATGCAAGACCTACAGCCTATCTACGGTAGACTAAATAGCGGTCAAAAGCAGGCATTGGCTCAACAGGTAGCAGGCAACAGACACTATGTGCGATTCCTAAAGTTAGCGGAAAACTTCGATAGGGTTATTTCTCTCAACGAAGAAGCAGTAGGTCAAACTGCGGCAGTCTACAACGAAGCAGGCGAAGCAGTAGGATTCTTAGATACAATGATGAATAGCAACGCTGTGACATTAGAAAGGGTACAGAACGAATTGGATATAGTCAATGCTCAATTCGGTGACATTTTTGTTCCTAGTCTTATAGAGGCTACTGAATTTCAAAAAGAATTTAATATAGCCATGCTAAATATGTTAAACAATTTAGGCCAAACGAGTGACGTACTACAGGGCTTTGTGACTTTCCAACAAATTATGTCAAGCACTTTCGCACCTTTCTTTACAGCACTAATTAACGTTAAGGCTATGAACGTAGCCCTATCTACACAGATGCAAATTTCTAGGGCTTTGAGTGGTGTGCAGATTGGAAGAGTCACAAGAAGTGCGCAAGCAACAGCAAATGAGGTAGCGCAACAAGAGCAAAAAATTATACTCGCTAAAAGAATTGTAGGTCTAACACATGAAGAAAGGCAGGCAGAGTTAGAATTATTCCAAACACAAGCGACAGCAAACACCGCTAGAATGGAAGATATTAACAGAGAAATTATGGGGCTTGAGGAATTAAATTTTAAAATAAGGCAGGGGGGTCAATATGCGGGCGAGTCTGCTAACGTAAGAAGAGCCGCAGAACAGATGAATCTTGCCTTACTAACAGAGAGTAATTTTAAACAAGAGGTAGCCAATAGAGCAGTTAAAAACGGTACTGCGGCGGGAGAAATGCACCATGCCACTAAGAAGAAACTAGCAAGACTAGAGCAAGAATCGGCTGTGGCCGTAGACCGCTTAAACGAAGCAGTCAAAGAGCAAATCAGAATCCTACAGGCAGAAGGCAGAGCCATAAGTGCTACTACTTTGGCAAGAGAAATGAATATAGACCTTATAAAAATGGGTATTACACAGAAGCAGATAGATGCAATGGTGACTGATATTGCTACTGACTCTACTAAAAGATTCCATATGTCTGTAATGGGACTTTCTATGAGTTTTATGAAACTAGGTGGTATTCTAATGATAGCAGAAATGGCTATTATGATGTTTAAGGATGCAATACCCGGTGTTAGGGATGAGACACACGCAGCGCAATTAGCGATGGGGCTAATGGCTGCGGGTATGGCTCTTATGACGATAGAAATGATTATCAGCATGGGTGCTACTTATCAATTGGCGGCTGCTAAGGGCGCAGAGGCGGGTGCTTCTATTGCTGCTTCGATAGCAAGCGGAATTTTAACCCTTGCGTTAGGTGCGCAAACTGCTGCTACTATCTCTGCTACTACGGCCTTTACTATAATGACAGGTATAATATCGGGGGGTATGTTTTTAGTGGGCGCATTAGCAATAGTATACGCAGTAGACAAATTCTTAGTGCCTAAGATGAAAGAAGTGACTGATGTGACTTACGATGCTGCTGCTGCTATAGATGACGTATCATTCGATATGACAGACGCGGCTGCTCAAATGCAATTTGCTATGGATGGCATTGATTTCTCAGCCTTTGAAGAAGGTACAGATGCTATGGAACGCTTCTCTTCTTCAAGAGAAGAAATGTTCTTTGGATTCAAGGCGGGTGCTGTCACAGGTGACTTGGTTAAGCAGGTACAACAGGGCGGAGTAGAAAACTTTGTCGCTAACACGGAGATTATAATGAACAATAACTTTAATGGTATGACTACCGAAGAAGTAGCGGAAGAGATTATAGAGATGATTGAAAGGAAGGCGGGGCTAAGTGGTCTAAACGCTTCCGTAGTAGCGAATTAGGTGTTAGAATGGTAAGAGCAGTCAAAGACAAGTACGGCGCATGGTTAGTGGGCTACTACGATGACTTTAACGGTGCAAGAGCCGTGCCTAGCGATTTCAATAGCCCTGATAATACTTTTACGGGTGTATACACGCACGCTTATACACATTTCGGCAACCCACTAAACGGAGAGGCTACTCTTAACCCTCGTTTTAGATGGTCTTATTACGATAGATTGACAATTCAAAGTGCTTATGGTGCGGCAAATGCGGCCACGCAACCATATGGGTTTGCGCCTGACACTATGAGATTTCTCCACAACAAAGGTAATTTCGAATGGCTTTCTTATGACGGTAATAGAAACTATTCTGCTAAACAAATGGGCAGGGCAAAACTACAATATCCTGATGGGCATACAAACACTAACTTTTTTAGGACATTTCCGAGAACAAACTCACACCCACAACCCGGCGATGCCGCACAAATTATATGCAACGGGCATAATACTTTAGGAAGATATGTCATACCTACAGGCGATATAGATTCTTCGTTTGGCCGTCAGAGTATGACGGGTTATGGGGACAACACTACCTACAAAGCAGGCACAGCAGGTAAAAACTCATGGGTTAGGCTTGCTACTATGGAAGGTAGCGGTAGTGGTATCAACGGAAACACTTCTACTCTGACAATGGTTCGCAGAGCGCACCTAGCAGGTAGATGGATGGGTGAAACCCACTTGTATACTGATGCAGGTATTAGCAACGGCAGGCCAAAAAATATTTTCGCACCCTTAGAGTCTCCTTCGGGTATGCCTTTTCTGTGCGTGCAGCAATACAACATAACGGGTAGCGACAGTACGCCTGACCTACCTACAATTTATTATGACGGTGATTTACATTCAAGAGACACGCATGACATACTTACATTTAGGTTGGCTGTCCGTTCTTTTAACGGCGCAGGTAAAGTCACACCCAAAGTCACAATAAAGGCGGGCTACAGTAGCACATCATCACCCGCACTAGGCTCTTTTGAAAACGGATTAACAGGAAATCCCGTTGTTTCATTTGATTTGGCTTTAGGCTCTACTTATGATACTTGTCCCCTGCTATATGAAAACTCTTCTACTCGGTTGGCTTACAACAATAACGATTCTTGGTTAGATGTTGATGTGCATCTAAACTACGACACTCAAAAATTTGAAGTATACAGGGATGGCACTAAGATACTTGCTAACCAATCCTTTACAGGCTCTAATATCAAAGCAGAAGATATGTACGGGTGGCAGATTTTTATGCACCCAACAAGCGGAAGCAACAACGTATCTTCTACGCTGCTACTAGACAGGGCGGCGTTGTATAGACCCCTAACAGACGACCCTACGGAAAGAGACATTCCTCCTTTGACTAACATGAAAATGCAAACTACTATCAATGGTTTCAGCAATTGTCAGATAGAATTAATTGACGATGCTGATGATTACGACAGTATAGATGACTACGGATTTAACACGACAGATTACGCTCACAATTTTACAAGCGTAATGAGAGGCAACAAACTTAACGATTGGGGCTTAATTCTCTTCGCAGGTGGGGGTAGAACAGGCTACGTTGATGTGCCACATATTGACAGACCAATATGGAGAGGCGTTGTTTCTAGTATAAACATAAATCAAAAAAGAAGAGGTAGAGTAATTAGCATAAACGCAACAGATACTTTAACAGCAATGGAAAAGCAAATACCGTTGTGGGAGTTAGGGCAAAACAAGGACAAATCTACTGAGAATCAACAAGCGTATTGGGCTTACGATGCACAAGGACTCATGGAGGTCATGGACATGGGTACGTCTGTCCTAAAACAATTCACAAGCAAGATAGGCAGAGAGTTTTCTAATGATTACGAGAACATAGCAGACCAAAGAACACAGTTAGGTTCGGGTATGCCTATACAGATGTATAACAATGAAGATTCCTTTGGCCCTAATAGTATTTGGGAAGACTACGAAGGCATGGGTATTGATTATTTTTACAAGGACAACACCGGACTTCGTTTGGTTTTGTCAGGCAACCCCAACATGGGTTCTAGTGGAAATATAACCCTTAATTATTCCGGTAGAGCCGCATTAGATGGTACTACTGTGGCTATAACGGCACACCACAGCATTAACAGCGCGGGAGAAATAGTGACTTATAGTGCTACCGACCCCTATGAAGTGCTAACTGTAGCAATCGGTACGGGTAGCGGCCAACTAAATTGGACAGACGAATACTCTAACCTATGCTATGTAGGTAAATATGTAGGCCCGTCTATTCCGCACGATTATCCTGAGTTTGAGTTTTGGAATTTCCCTGACCCCGTAAGCAACGTACAGCATTGGAATAATTATGCTGATTTTATTGCGAATCACCCCGCTACCTACGAAAACGGGCGTGCTTCTATATCGGGTATAAGAATGACAAATCACGGGTGGGGCTATACTGTAGCAAACGGTTATTACACTACTGTTGATGGGGAAAAAGTAAGCAAGGGTACGATTAGTATGCCTGCCCCCGAAAATCCAAACACCGCTAACCCCGGTTCAGACCCACATTGGGAAGGGGAAACTGCAACAGCAGAATGGGAAGGAATAACACCAAGTTATAGTCTTAATGCACAAAATATCCCCTTTGTAAATCAATCAAGGTCTTCTTGGTATTACGGCAACATAGGCAAAGTCACAATTACCAATCCGGGCAAGGGCTACAGGGCTACGGGCGCAAACGAAACTTTGTTAGACAATTGGTTTAACACAGATAGAATAAATAACGCTGATAGTAAAAGCAACGATGGTATACAATCCTACCCTACTTCCGGTCTTGCTCTTCAAACTGTTAAAAAGCAAGGTTGGGGTGCAGGTACACAAACATTAGATAATTTGGTAGGTGGTGACTACGATGACCTTGTGGCGCAATCACCCAACGGTGATGGTGTATATCATTGCTCTTTGCCGTGGGTAGATGGACAAATACCGGATTCTTATGACCCCGGCGATGGCTCTATGCCTACCAACGGCAACGATAACATTATTACTAACGAGACAAACGCAAGCGGAACAGGTAATAACTTAGTTATTAAGTTAAAATTTACGGGAGGCACTACTGATACTGTAGTAGCCACGGTAATAAATGGTGGGCATGGATATGCCATAGATGACGTTATTAAGTGTAGGCTTGCCTTTAAAGAAACATCATCGGGCGATGGGCATTTCTGCTTTGTCACTCTAAGGGTGACAGCAATAGCCTCAGATTTCGATGCAGAGTTTGAATACGCACAGCAAGCAAGCACAGACTATCTAACATTCTTTTTCTCAACAGAAAGCGGAGACACTACCTTCCCCATAAACCCCGGTGACGGGTTTGTTATCAGCAATACAGAAACAAGCACTAATTTAGCCACAAGCGCAGGGGCTAAAAAGGCAATAAGAGGCAGACATATAGCCAAGACTGTTAGAAAGGTAATTAACTACCACGGCAACCCACTTGCTGCTGACAAAAGACAACGTTTCCTATGGCAAGTGCAAACCTATACGCCCCTACCTGACGGTTGGACAGATGGGACAATAGGCGATTTTGATTTGAAAGAAGGGCTATTAAATTCTTCTTATTGGGGAGGTACAAACCAACAATTGTCTTGGAGTAAAGAAAGAAAAATGATTATTACTTCCCCTACTCCCGCTTCACATACTGAAAGCATAAAAGAAAGACCTGTCCACGCTAAGTGGATGCAAGATTTACCACACTCTCTATACTTTAGATACCACTTTGCGCAGATACAATACACTCCACAGAGGTCTTTTGATTTGGTTGCCCAAGTAGATGCCGGGGCTACAGATATTGAGATAACACAGGCTACATACAACGCTATTCCTAACGCGGGTGTGGCAGTATTAGACCAAGCACAGGCAGCACTAACCTTTGAGGCACAGCAAAATCTTAGAGACTTCTTTATCTACAGATGTAAGTATTATGACGGTAGTAAATGGTGGATGGGAGGATGCAAATATGTAGCCCTTAGACACCCCCTTACCGTTAATGCTTGGAGTAGCGCAGGCTCTTTTGGTGCTGTTCCTACACAAATACACGTTATACAAAACCGTGACGCTTACAAACACTTGTGGCTTTTGTGGGCAGACATGAGAAACGATGGCACAGCAGATGCAGACGGCGGATTGAGAAAGAAAAACTTTGGTCTAAAATCTCCCGTGACAGACAATTATAGCCTACAAATTCAATTTGACGACCAAGTAGATGAAAGCGGAAACTACAAGAATTTTACTACACTAAAAATGAATGACGATTATGACTTGTGGACTTTGGATTCTACAAACGACCCCTCTACAGGAGGCGCATATTCAAAACCTTTAGACTATGACAACATGATTGCCGTTGCGGGTAATGATGTTAGCATTACTACTGCTAGTGGTAAGTCCTACATCTATATAGCCGATGCTAACCACGGCCTGTCTGTAGGAGACTATGTTGGTTTAATAAATTTTGGTACAGTAGATGGAGTATACAAAGTAGGTATAACGGGCAACAGCCCTGTAGGGTTTGGAATAGAAACCACACTTTCTGCAAGCCCCGTAGCAAGCGGAACAGTAGAAAAGCACTTTTTCGCTAAGACTACGGGTTCTGATGTTGCCCCCGCACAATATCAAGATTGGGAAAACAAAGGAGGTGCGCTTATGGTTGTTGATACAAGCAAATTCTTTAACCTTAATACTATTGCTAACAAAGGTATGGTTAATCAAGAGGGTGGTGGGCAGACAGACTTGGGAGATTACTACGCAGTAGGTGTTGGCGACCCGGTGTTGATAGATTCTTACTACAGAAACGCCGCTTCTACTTCTCTTACGACAGACAACGATTACCACAAACACACTAACCTAAACAAGTTAGTATCGGGCAAGACTTCTTTAGCAGATGGTCTTAACAAAGGAGAGTTTTGGTTAGAACCACTAGATACTACTATCTTTGACGACAACGGCATAGGAAGATTACTAGGCTCTAAAATAGAAACGGAAAACAGAAGTGAGTGGTTCTTCCAATGGAACGGTAAGATAGCAAGTGACATAACTGCTTCAAGCGTCACAGTCACAACGCCCGCAGAAAACGACCAACACTTTGTAATTACTAAATCCGGGGCTACGTTTATCTCTGATGGCGTAAAGAAAGGCGCGTATGTCCAAAACACATCTAAGCCTCTAGTTAGAGGCGTTGGTAATTCTTGGAGAACCGGAGATGCGCAAGACCACTACTATAGAGTTAAAAAAGTAGTTAGTGAAACCGTACTACACATAGAAAGAGTAATCTATTACTCATTTGAGAAGGCTCTAAACACAGAAGAAAACTCAGAGGGACTAACAAGCGGTTTGCGAGTTAGAGACTCCGGTTTGACTGCTGATGAAATAACAGACGGGTGGGCTACCGGCCATAACCTAAAAATACCTAAGCAATTATTTAATGTAATGCTAGATTCTGTGACAATAGCGACTACAGATAACGTGTGGACACAAAGCGGAATAGAGTCAGCATTAGTAGACCAAATGAGAGCCTTTGTGTCTTCCGGTGGTACTGCGCACCCACATATAAAAACCAACATAGACGAATCAGTATGGCCTGTTTTGACACTATACAATTCTGTAGCCAACGAATACGCCTACAGATTAATGATGAAAATAGACGGTAAATATCTAAATCTAAATAGCGGTACTTTCTATAACTCTGACAAAATGAGAGCCTTGTGGAACATGGGAATAATGGAGAATTGGCTTGCCAAAACTAAGATAACAAATATGTTTGATATAAATAACATACCCATTACAGATAAAATGACTACATACAACACCAACAGCGAACAAGACTCTTACGGTAGTGTGCTTGAGACTAACAGCAAGACTTTGATGAGAACCGTGGTTGATACACAAAAAGCGGGCGGAGTCGGCTTTAACAATTCTTTGTTTACATCTTTTTCTTGGTTAGTTGGTAGAGACAACAGGCTTGAGTTTAGGCCCAAGTATAATAGCGGTTATAGTTTTACTAGAAACAACGTAAATGTGACTGATTTTGCTATGTCTCAAAAAGAAAGAGTAGAGTATGTCAGATGCTTGTTTGATAACGGCAAGCAATTCGTTGATTTCCCCTCGCCCGCAATAGGAGATACTACTACGTGGAAAATAATCGAGCATGATAATGTAATAAGCAGAGTAGAGGCTTTGGGATTGGCAGAGCAAGAATATAACTCAAGAAAGAAAAACCCAATTAGCCTACAAATAGAGCCGTTGCCTCTCTTTGCACCGCAAGACGAAGATGTAATGCTAGACGGTGGAAAATACGGCTACATAGCAGACGCACAAGTAGCCTCTCAGGGTGATGGTGATGATAGTGCAAACACAGCGTGGTGTTGGACAATACAGGGTACGGGCGGTGTTATTTTCCCCGGCATGGTAAGCGGGCTTGACGGCAACATGGGTAATACAGTCACAAGTAGCACTATGCACACAAGGTACGGAGACAGCGATATAAATACAGGTACAGTAGCGCACAATGATAACTACACTACTTATGGCGCAAGGTCAGTTTCTTATGCGGTACAGGTAGTCCACGTAGGCAAAGACATACCAAAAGTAAGTGCCGACACAGGAGAAAAACTACGTGTAGTAGTTGCTCTAAAAACTCTTGCTGATGCAGATAAAACTACAGATATTGATAGCGCAATTTTTCAAGTATATCTTATTGATGCAGGCTACGACAAAGTATCTGCAAGCGGTTCTGTCACCCTAAATGGCTACATATCTTCTAACAACCATTATACTTCTGTGGAATGCAAGCATAACGGTTTCTACGAGATTGATGTTCCTTCCTCTTATCATTCATCAGGCAAAATTGTAATTTCTTTTAACGCTGATTATTGTCGTGACCTTCTTAGGACAAGATGTGGAGATATAAATGCTCAATCAAGCGGAGTGTATACTATTCTTACAAACGGACAAACACAAATCGGTGGTGCTACAGCAGAAAGCGATAGTGAAATAAGTCTTATGATTACTAACGGACAATATAATAACAAATCTATTTTCCCATTAGGCTGTAGAAGTTATCCGAGTTTGAAAGGCGGTATGGGCGCACATAGGTCGTTGTGGTATGCACCCGCATTACATATTGTAGACGACTTAAATTATGTACCCGGTACGTTTGTTAAATACACAGACGCGGGGCTTGATATTGACAACCTGACTATGGTTGTGACTGACGTAGATTGGCAAGTAGAAATGGGTAAAGAGCGTGTGCTACTAAGACTAAGCGAAGACGAATCTACAAGCAGTAAAGGTATTATGGATTACATCTTTGCGCCCCCAAAACTACCCAACCCCACGACAAGTAGTGGTGGTAATAATTCTGCTATAGCACCCTCACCACAAGATAATCTAACTACTGAGCCGGGTAGTGAGTATTCACCGGGCGACCCTGTGAATAATAATTGGACTGAGGCTGATGGAGGTAGCGGTGGTAGCGGCGGCTCTTTTAGTCCTGATTCTATAAACATGAATTCGTTTGACAGGGGTACTTACATGGCTATAATGAAGAATCTAATAGGTGGTGGAAGTGAATTCACAGCGCAGTATGCCAATAACATTTTAGGACAAACAAAAACGTCTACTACCCCTTCTTCTATGCGTGGTATGACAGGCCCACTTAGAGTTCACCCTACACAGGGTTCAGCAACAAGCAACGGCAACGGGTTTGACCTACCCGGCAAAGGAAAAGATGAAGGAGTAGGTGCGGGAGAAATAGCCTTTAGCAAGAAAGAAATAGAGCATCAAGTAGAAGTAGAAATTAAAACACCAAAAGATGCTATAAGCGATGAAATAAATATTATGGCCGATGTTAAACTGCCTTCCTCTGCAAATACTGATAGGGCGGCCCTGTTAAAAATACACGCTAAATGTCTTGAGACAGGCGCAGAGTTTTCAGAAACACTTTCTGTTCCTACAGGTACTAAGAAAGCAAATATGCAATTATCTTCGACAACATCATTGTCGGGGGCAGGCACAAGCGGCAATACTTTAGTCTTTACATTTAGTAGGACACCCGGAATAGGAAATGACTCAGCAAATTACTCTACATTATCCGTGACAAACATGGACATTAACTTTAAGCGTGCGGCGTTTAACGCAGACAACAGAAGCAATGTGTTTTTGCCTTATCGTTAAAACTTTGTTCTCAAATCAAGGATTTTTTTCGCTTTAGTTCTACCAATGCCATTGATTTCCATAAGGTCTTTCTGAGTGCGTCTGCTGTGAAGTATTTGTGGAAGGCTGCCAAATTTTTGTAGCAAATCTACTGCCATAGCAGGTGTTATACCCGGTATACTTGTTAATACTTTGACGCGACCATCTTGTTTTTTTTCCTGACCTGCTTTCTTCACAAAGTCAGGAATGTTAGCCACGCCCGATTGCCCATTGACAGATAATTGAGTGTGATTGACTACTAAATAATCTACGAAAGCATCCATGCTATCTAACTGCATGAATTTTATCTTAGGGAAGCGTTGATAGAAGGTAAGTTTGAATTTCTCTATCACCTTTACCATCCTAGCCATTTCTATAGCCATGCGCTGTGCGTTTGGCCTCCCCTGCACATAGGGCTTTAGTTTAGTACCGTACACTATGAGGAAGGGCTTGTCAAAGTTTTCCTCTAAGTCACGCAATTGGTCTACTATAGTCCTCGTTCTTCCGAAACCCATGATAGACCTATACAAGTCATTGATTTCTTTAGCCTCTATACCCCATTGCCCTATAACATAGTCTGCGCTCTTGAGTCTTGCTACCTTTGCTAACCCCTTTGGGTTATCGGGCCAAAGACCCATGCGCAGAAGTATCTTATTTTGAACCTTCTCATTCTCTCTGTCGTCTATCACTAACATCTTAGTAGTGGTTTGCTTTAGGGTCTATTTAAGGACTGCCATTCACAATTCTTATTGTTTTTAGGGTAAGGTAAAACAGGATGCTTTAGTGTCGCAAGTATCTTTCTCTTTTCTCGCTTGTCTGTCAAGATATAGATGTACCTGTGCTTCTTCTTCAATTCCTTTCTTTCGTACTCAGGGTCTATTTCAAGCAGTTTAGAAGTCTTAACCGTACCGTACTTTGCCACCGCACTTCTTGGGTGCATCCACTCTCCGTTAATCTTATGTAAATAACCCTTAACTAACATGGTATTATTACCTTGATAAAGCCAATTGGTTGCTTGGTATATGATACCCAAGTGGTCTGCCATAGGGTCTGCATAACTGATAAGAACCTTAGTGTCTGTATTTTCCTTGAGCCATTTGAAAGTCTGCCCAATGAAGAAACTTTCACTATTCTTTGGTGCTTCATCTCTGAGCCAAAGCCTTGTCAATTCTAATACATCTTGGTTTTCTAATTGTGGGGAAATTGATTTCACCACTTGCCTACCCACAGGAAAACCATAAATCGCTACCCCATGTAATTCATCACCCAAGAATAAACCCAAAGCATAACGACAAGAAGACCACTTATGCGTGTAGTGGTTTGCTACTATGATTTCTTTCGCTATCGGCTTCTCAATAAGAGATATACTATAATCTAACATTTAGATTACCTTCATATAACTTTAAATTATACAGCCGTCATCGCCACAACAAGAAACAATCTTGGTGTGGCAATTTAGACAAGCCATAGAACCATGCACTTCAATGAATCCCTTAGTGCTTGCGCACATGGGGCATCTCTTCTGCTGTTTTGTCATCGTCATTTATTATAACCTCCATTTATTCATCGTGCAACCAACACGGCCCTGTGCAAATATTTCTTGCTTTGTACCAAGCCGTTGAAGGAGTGTGTTCGTAATCCATCATGCTATTAACATGGAATCTTGTAGTGCTTGGGTTGTAATCTCTCCAACCTAAAGTCTCTATGAATGCGCAAATCTTAGTGCTTATATCCATCTTCTCATCACGGGTGAGGGAAGAGGGTGAAGCAAACCACCGCAGGTTATCTGCTAAGTGTGTCACAAGAGCGACCCTAACGTGGTGTCGTGGGTTCTCATGTCTTATAGCCTTGTCAAGACAGGGAGGAATAGGCACTTGGTCTAACGTACCTATTTCTCCATCGAATACGTTTACTACCTGCTTCTCGTTTACGGGGTGGGTAGCAATCCATTTAGTAATACTAAAATTAGAGGCTAATTTTTCACCTCTGAATGGGTCAAATCTAAGCAGCGAAGTCTCCGGCTTAGTAGGAATCTCATAGTTGAAAGGGTCACTAAAGAAAGCGTCTTTGTCAATATTAACAGCCCACTTCTTGCGAGTGACATTATATGTGTCGGGTACTCTTGTTAGTTTCTGTGGGTTGCCCACACCATCAAGTGTGACTAGACCCTTAGCAACGTCATTCTCATAGCGTATAATGTGTCTTCCTATAGCCTGACCCTTGACAGGCTCAGAGAACATTTGGTGAACGTGGAATCCTCTACCTGTGAATACCACTCTAACATCTCCCTGTAATTTAGAGAGTAAAGTATACACATCTTGCTTGACCTGCTCTATGTCATGCTCAGGCGTAGTGTCAAAATCCCACCACGCCCTATCCATCACTACTGAGTCGGGGTCATACTTCCAAGAGCGTGTAGGGTGTCTGCGCTCAAAGGAATAGAGAGAAGTATACACCGAAGCCTTGCCGTTTATGCGTGTAATATAATCGTCAAAGATATTACGACTGTCGCATAAATTACGGCGTAGCCCAATCTCCCTAGGGAAAGTCAATAACATACTTTCACCTTAACTTGTAAAAGGCGTATGCGCCTAACATCAAAAACCCTATCTGTGCAACCAAGAGAGGAAGAAAGTCTCCCCACTCATACTCTATTTCATTAATCCAATCTGTTTTTATTTCTATCATTCTAGTGTCACCTCTTGTTGATGGCCGCACTCACAACCACCTATAGTTATCATCTCCGGCTTCTGTCCTTCCTGTCCCATCACACGCAGAACATCTTCAAAGCCCTCCCAAGCATCATCCTTACCGCAGGCAGCACATACTATAGTCTTTACTGCCATGCTTCCATCTCTCCTGTTAATTCTGCCTCACAATTTAAGTGAAAATCACACCAAACCGGACAAAAATATTCGTTCCAATTCATCGGGTAATCTTGGAGTTTCAAAGAGTCTATAGTGTCATATAAATTGTTCTCAAAGGCATTAATAGAGCGAGTCATAACAGGCTCTAATAACGCCCAACCGCTATTTTCAGGAAGCCACATGGTTTTACCGCGCTTCTTATATTCATCAAGTAGTTTATCTCCGTCTACTGCCTTGTAGTCGGGACACAGGTAAAGGAAGTGTGTCACTTCATCATAACCCATTAACTTTAAAAGACGGTTATAATAAACCAATTCTTTTCTCGTTCTGCCTAACTTACCCATATTCATTTTACCTGTCTTTAACTCTACAAGTATCAATCCGCCTTGTGGGTGTCTAAGCACACCGTCTATCATCCCTACCCATATCACAGGCTTCATACCACTAGCGGTAGTCAATTCCTCATAGACTTGGTGCTTAACCTCTGCTTCCACTACGTCAAAAGAGCCTAAATCGTTAGCAATAGAATGTAGCATCTCCGACAATGACAACGCACCCTCATCATCTTCCATCCCCTCTGCTATCAAGAATCTCTCCATGTCTTTAGGCTCGCCTAGTATACCATGTTCCATAGCGGCGTGTATTATACTGCCTCTAATAGCCTCTTCCGTTGGTGGGGGCGAGGGAATGTCTGCAACATAACGCCAATAGAATTGTCTAGGACACATCAAGTATGTCATAAACGAAGACTTACTTACCCGTAATATCTCGGAAATATTAGGGTTATAAGAAGAAGCCTTTGACTGCTCATCTGTTGCTCTCACTCTTCCTCACTACTCTTTCCTTCATCCCAATTGACAAAATCATCTATGGTCTTTTGCTCATCAGTATTCAATGCCTCACCACAAGACGGGCAATGTGTAGACGGTGGTAGTAAATCTAACTGTGGCTCAAATAGGACTTGTCCACAATGGGGGCAATTGTCTTCCTTGAGTTTGTCTAAATCCTTAAGCAAGGCATACATAATACCGTTAAGTCTGCCCATGTCATTCGTCACAGCGTTTACCAATTCGTTAATCACGCCTTGCATCTGCGCTATACTCTGTTGGTTCTGCTTGGCTGTCGCCTTACCACTACTCTTCCTACTTCTCGTCATAATACTCGTTCTCCATTTCCGCCTATAAACCTACGCATCATACCCAAGACAAATGACCTAATCCCATGTAGGCGTTGAGAAGTCGTTGCGTAGACCAACCCATCATATCGTAGTAGGGTCTTAGTTTCTGCAACACAAATCTATCGCACATGGTCTTGTACCCAACCAAAGCAATCCCGTCTAAATCTGACGGCTCATCGAAGGCTAAATACTTACCGTTGTCGTCAAGTATAACCTTAAAATAAGAGCCACTTCTATAACCCTTGCCTAAGTATTCGTTAGCCCAAGCCGCCGCCGCGCTAGGGCCGGACAGCACCTTGTATTCGCTCAGGTTCTTCTCAAGTTTGCCCTTCATAGCCAAATCATCTACGCTTATTTCCTCATTAACTATACTGTTTATAATTGGTATTAGCATATCGTTTACTTCTTCTTCCTCTCTATTGGCAAGTATCATGTTAATCGTTTCTGACATGACCTCTTTCATAATAGGGGGCATCCTAGACTGCTTCAATTCTATACCCTTAACATAAAGCGTGGGTTCGTGAGCGTTGCCATCAGTCCAAGTCACCCTTCCGGCGTATCTATTCTTAGCCATCAGCACCATGCTCTCACACCACTTCTCAAACTCTACTTCAATGGGCTTCATTTTAGCGTTAATAGAGCGTATTAATGCCTCGCCCCTAGCCGGACTATCTATTTCGCAAAACACGCTGTCTGTGTGGCCGTAAATGACCTTATTTCCCTCTTCCTCGGCTATCATCTTGAGCCTGTTTAGGGTAGCCCTAGAAGTGTGGGTAATTGCCGCCGCTACTGCGGGGTGGTAAAGACCATATTTAGAATCTCCGGCAACCCCATACATGGAAGCGACCAAAGACTTACAAGCAAACTGCATTGTGTCCCATCGCTCATAGTTATCGGGGTCATGCTTCATCAACCGCTTGAATTTATTTCGCAGGTTAGTCATGTTATCCATTTGACGGACTAGCAAACCCTTCTCCTTTTGGCAAAAGTGCGTGCCGTTTCCACAGTCCTGTCCCTCTTCGGGCAATGCTAAAGTGTCCCAAGAAATATTGTAAAGGTCTGCGTTGCTGTGGTACATTGCTTTAATGTCTAAAATACCTACTTTGTTATACAGGCCCGCATCTACTTCCATAACGTCTGCGCCTTCGTATGCTTCGTAGCGGAAGAGGGGGTCAGTAGGAATCCTACCCTTGTTATCCTTATCTGTAAGCACCAAGCATGAGAACATCTTGGTAATGAAGGGAGTAGAGCGTATGTCACATTGGACAATGTGCTGTAGGGAAGTGTAGTAGTCAAGAGCGTTTACTTTAGCGTCTAATTTAGGTAGAAGTCTTACGTCTTGCCTACAATAGTGAATGTATAGAGGCAGGTTAGTCAAGTATGTGTCGTGGCCGTCAGGCAATTCAATCTTCTTTTCGCCCAAAGCCTCCATCGCTACATCGTCTAATTTCTTAGAAGGGAGTTTTCCATTCTTCAATTCCCATAGTTTAGTGAAGGCTAACATAAGGTCTATACAATTCCTACCCACAATTGGTTGTTCCCAATCTCTATAGGAATAGTTAAGGCGGCGCATAGGACTCATAGTGGTAGGCTGCACGCCTACGGCTCTGCACCTCTCTACTATCGTCTTAATGTCTGCACCTACTACGAACCAACCCGTAATAATATCGGGGTCTTGTAAGTCCATGTGCTTCAAGAAGTGAGTCAGCATAGCACGCTCTGACCTAAATCCAAGAGCCGGAGTATCATAAGTATAACCGCCAAATTCTTTGTGCTTAACATACTCTACCGAAGACATAGTTTTGTCTTGTAGGCTCTTATCCACAAACCAAACATATTCATTCTCGGTGAAGGAATCGTAAACTACTATAACCCTCATCTCATTGGTTGTGGGACTCCACTCGGCATCTAAATACCAAGTCCTATGCTCGTATTGCTTGAAAGGCTCTTCGCCATGTCGCAATCTCTCGGTCAGAACCCTATTGACAAAGGGAATGTTTGCCTCCCATGTCATAACATCGGGGTTCTGCTTCTTGAAATCGTATATGTCGCCCGCGTCTGCTACTGTTATCTTAGTAAGTTTCGTGCCGTATATGCAATTGTAGCCATCCTCTTTGTGTATGGCGGGGGCAAGGTCGGCATCAGAAGTGCTTACAAAAAAATAAGGGTTATAAGCAGAAATCACAGTCTCCTTTCTTCTGCCGTCTTCGGTACGTTCCCGCACTATGACAGTATTGCCGCGCGCCTTAGTGACAATCACCGTACACCACGCTTCCGTGTCTCTATGTTGTGCTTGTTAAGCCATTGGTTCACAGCCGCAGGGGTTATGTCAAACTCCATTGCTATGTCGGCCATAGACCTGTTCTCTTCTATGTATGCGTTTCTCAACCAAACAGGGTCACGGTAATGCTTGGGCTTATTCTTCTCTACTAAAGTAAGGTACACCTTATATTTACTGTCTTCACAAACAGCATCGCCCTCTACACCAAGCGCAATCATGTTTTGTATCGTATATTCTATGTCGCTTATCAACGTCATCCAACCTTCATCCATCTTTTTTCACCTTTATTTTATTGACGACTGAAAAACAAAGTCGTTGTCACCTAAATCTATAATCAGTTTGTAGCCCTGTCCGTGCTGACTGAAATCTAGGAAGTTTAGGTTAATCTCGCCATGTAGGTGCTGTGTCAATTGCTCTAATCCACCCTCAAAGGTGGCATCCATCTTGAAAGCACCCACGCCCTCACTTGGTAGGTCTAGTAGGCTAGTAGTCTGACCTTTCAATTCGTTGCCGACTCTTACTTCAAACCCCTTACTTGTTTCCCAATCGAAAAAGAAATTATAACGGTTAATCTTCTGACCGTTCATTGAATCGCACCGCAACGCTTCGTAGAGAGTCACGGCATCTGTCTTGAGTCTAAACTTTGTGGGTATCTTCTCGCCACCATCTGCTAAGTAATTCCAATCAAAGACACCAATAGACCCTCTCAAATACTTACGCTCTAACTTGTTAGCAACGTTCTTAGAAGTAGTGTGCCACTCCTTGAGTGTCGCAGGGTTATGTGGAAATGCAAGAGCATCGGGGGAAGCAGTCAAAGTAGTCTGCTTGTTAGAAGACTTAATGCGTAGTTTGTCGCCGTCTTGTGTAAGCGTAAACTTAGTGCCGTGGTATTTCAACGCACCCAAGAAAGTATTAATGTCAGTTATGTAAAATTCAGCATTAAACAATTGCTTTTTAGGGTTGTCAATAAGACAGGAAAATCTACTGACAGAAGTTAGACCGTCTTTCACAAGAGAAGTGACAGAAGCCTTATTATCTATAACCTCTAAAACACAGGACAACACTTGGTCTTGCGGCTTGCCCGCAACCATCTGCGTTCTTTTGACCTTGTTTAAAAGAATAGTAATAGCATCATTCGGTAGTGTCGCTTGCATCGCTCTTCACCTCATCATCTGTTATGAATGGCAAGCCAAACCATGTGACCTTACCGTTATCAACAGACAACACCGTGTGAGTCGAGCCAACGTACTCCATCTTCTGACCCTTCATCTCTTCAATCGTTGCACGGACACACCACTCCCCTTCATTGAGGCTTTTGTCACCCTTGACACCTGCGGCTAAGTCTGCTTTCTTCATGTATCTACTTAGGAATATCTGCTGAGAGAATCGGCGCATTGTCCCCTTCTCCCAATCGGGCCTCTCGCCCGTAGTCATTAGAACCTTCTTACCTGTGCCATCATCCATGTATTCTTGTATGGCCTTCAAGTGGAAGGTGTTGTAAATCTTAGCGACAGGCAGAGCGTGTAGCCTGTCAAGAACGTCACGGTTCATTCGGTTGCGCTCTCTCCATTCCTTTTGGTTGAAGGAATCATCTTCATTCTCAATGACACCCTTCTCAAGTAGCGACTGCCTCATGGCAAACTCGCACCACTTTAGGAAAGTAGAACCGCCGTCAAATATAATGCCACCCCATGTGTCAGGGGCTTCCTCAATCTCTTCTGCTAGTAGGTTAATGAACCACTTGGTCTTGTTTACAAGAGCGTGGTGGTCTACCGAGTTATCTTCGTGGTAGACAGAATCATCAGACTCATCGAGAATAGGAATCACCATTATGTTATCCTTGTCAGGGTAGACGTAATCTACAGTAGAGGAAGCAGAGTTATCTATGTCAATAATTGCTACCTTCTTGCCTGCGTCTATCTCATTGTTTAGGAATGAGAGAGCAAGACCTGTCTTACAGGCATTCTCATGGGCTACCAAAGCCATGCGGTGAACCTGTGAAGTCTTCTGCGACTGCTTGGCAGTCAATAGGTTTCTGTAATACTCTCTGTCGTACAGCGTCTTTGGTGCTGCTTCTGCTACTGTTTTCTTCGTGGTTGTCGTTCCTTGTCCCCAAGTCATATTATCACCTGCTTCTATCCGCCTATAAACCTAACTCTGTGGCAGAGCCACCAAAGCATCACTTAGTAAGACTAACTTTGCTATGGAAACTGCACTCCTAATAGAGTTAATCGTAATATCTACAGGGTCTATAATTCCTACCGCTACTAAGTCAGCATCTAACTTGCCTGTCCTAGCATCTAAGCCTCTCTCAACGTGCATAGTCGGTGGTAGGTCAATGCCTGCGTTCTCGGCTATGGTTCTCATGGGGGCTGAGAAAGCCTTCATAATCAAATCATCCTTGCTATCCATACCGTAGTAGTTTAGAAGTATACCACCACCTGCAATAGTACCGTTTCTCATGGCGGCTCTCACGGCGTTAATAGCATCGTCAATGCGTTCCTTCTTCTCTAGCATCTCAATCTCGGTTGTCGCCCCCACATAAATAGAAGCAACACCCTTCGTCAGTCTCGCAATTCTGCGTGTTAGAGTCTGCTTGTCCCAATCGTGGTCTGCGTTATCTGCCTTTTGGTATAGGTCATCTAAGTGTGCATCGTCAATGCCTGTGTCTGTTTCTACTACACAGGAATCCTTGCCGCATTGCACTAGCGTAGCATATCCCAATTCATGTTCTTTAACCGTTGTAAGACTGTCGCCTAAAGTCTTGTTGAAGACCTTGCCGCCTGTCACAGCACGAATATCGTAAGCCCAATCTTCCTGTTGCTTACCCATAGAGGGAAGTTTGACAAGGCAGGCGTTTATCTTACCTTGCACTACGTTAATTAATAAGTTAGGAAGCACAGACTCGTTGTAGTCTGCGCAGACAATCAACAGCCCTTTCTGTTCTTTGAGCGACAATTCTAATGCCGGAACAAGACTTTCAAAGTTATTTATCTTGTCAGTAGTAATCAGCACGTTGGCGTTTGCCATCTCCTGTGAGAAGTGTGGGCTTGCTGCGCCCGACTGTATCTCTAACCCATCCTTTATCTCAAAGGTGGTTTCAAATCCACTCCCATGCTTGAGAGCAATCGCACCTTCCGACCCTATGTTTAACATAACATCGGCAATCAAATCACCTAACTCTTGGTCGTTGTTAGCGGCAATCTTAGCCACCGAAGAAACATCATCAACGGTTTCGCAGGGTTGGCTGTGACCTTCAATATTTCTAATAATCTCGTCTACCTTCTCCTGTATCATTTCAAACAATTCAAGCCTGTCCTTTCCGTCTTCTATCTCCTTGAAGCCCTCGTTGCATAGAGCCTGAGCAATAACAGTAGCCGTAGTAGTCCCGTCACCGGAAATACCTTGCGCCTGTTCTGCTACCTGCTTAATCAGGTCAATACCCATCTGCACATAAGGGTCGGGGTCATTGACTGCTCTCGCTACACTCACACCATCGTTAAGTATGAGGGGAAATGAATCCTCTTGCTGTATTATAACCGTTTTAGCACTTGGGCCGAGTGTCCCCTTGACCGCATCTGCTACTTTGTTAATGCCTTGTAAAAGTTTCCTTCTCGCTTCTTTACCCATTAAAAGTGTCTCTTCCACCATCTCTTCACCTTCTTAATAAAATTCCTAGAGGGACTTATTCTCACACTACACACATCACGTTGCTCGCGGTTGTTCCGTAAAGGTCGCCTGTCACATGGACAAGGTTATCCTCATCTGCCAAGACCACCTCATCACCTATGGTAATAGAAGCAGGCCAAGAGACTGCATCACCCATACTTTCAAGGTAATACTTCTTGCCCATGCTTACTATAAGCCCTATCGAACCGCCTATCTCTTCTTCACCGTCTGTCACGGTTAGGAGAACGTAATTGCCTAGCGCAATCGCCATCAGTCCCACCCGTCACCGTCAGCATCTAACGTGGTTTGGGTAGTTTCTACCATAGCCTCAACCTCATCGAAAGGCCACCATCCGTTCACGGAAAGTCGCTGTTCGTTGGTGTCGCGGGTGCGCCATGTCTGACCCACTAAGAGAATCTTTGTTCCAACGGCAAAGTCCACTCGGTGAGCGTCATCAGCCCCTACATAAACTTCAACCACAGGTGCGGTAGAGGCTATGTCAAGGTCGGCACAGACAAGAGTGTAGCCACCGTTGTCACGGGGGTCAATGTGTATGACCTCTGCTATCACACCAAGCATCCTGTCCCACCAACCATCTTTGCCGTTGAATGTATCGTAGTAAGCAGGCAGGGCATCTAAGCCACTAAGCATATTCTCTTCGCCTAAGTGGGCGGCCATCAGTCCCTTCGGGTCTGTCTCAAATATGTCAGCCTTTGAGGGGTCAAGAGTCACATCGGTCATGTCAGCCTTGACATATGCCTTGTCTCCGTTTGCGCCAAGCCTTAGTGCCATAGTTAGTGGCGTAAAGGTTGGGAATTGAATGTCTGCTGCCTTGCTCTGTGCGGTCACAGTAATGGCTCGCCAATCTGACTCGCCCTCTGCCCTTCCAAAGAATAGGGAAGTCCTTTCCCTCTCGTTCTGTGGTCGTGCTGCGCCGTACTTGAAATTCTTATCACCGCTAGGGAATGTGGGGTTGTTGCTGTCCCAAACGCAGTAGAAGTGAGTCATGCCGTCTAACTGCATTGCGTTGTTAGGCAATTGGTTTACCTCACTAACCTCTTGACCGAAGAAATCTTCACGGGCGTACCTAGTATGAGTACCATCGCCGTTGTCATTGAAGAGAACAATCTTGCCGTTATCTACAAAGGTCTGTCTGACCTCTTCGGAAGCGTTCATCAATTGACCCTTCATCTTGTTGTAAAGAATCTTACCCCACTCCTTCGGGCGCGGTACGCTTACAAACATACCTTCCATCTTAGTAGCACCTGACCGTGCCAACCTTGCGTTAGCATTCCTAATCTTACTGCCTGCTACCTTTAGAGCAAGAGCGTAAGCGTCTGCCTCAGTCTTACCGGCATTCTTCCATGCCTCACCCTGTGAAGCAAGCACCTCATCGGTGTGCGCCTTTAGGGTAGCCACATCGGTATTCAACGTCTTTGCTGTTCTCTCAATAATCTTCTCGTCTATCATTCTTGTCACCTGTTGTTGTAAATGTCGCTCATTTTATCCGCCTATAAACCTAACGGCCTACCATCCGTACAAAATTTGCGAGTATAATATGAGGCTCTACGCCTGCTACGAAGTCCCTCTCCGCAGTAATGGCCGCTTCTATAACGGTTAATTTAGAGTTAGTATTTGCTGTAGAGTTTACAGCGTAATGAAACACTTGTTGTATTGTAGGTCTAGGTTGAAAGCCCTCAAACATCTTTAGCGCGTGGTCGAAAGCCTTCTCCCTAAAGCATAGAGAGAGGAAGCCTTGAGAGTCAAACTTGCTGTCGCCAAGAGACAAAATGAATTGCGTCTTGTTCTCAGCACCGTGGTATGCTTGAAGGGCGTTAATAGCAGCACGCAAATCTCCCGCGTGCGCAATCATAATACTACCCAATTGCTTACCCGTAATCTCCACGCCTTCTTTACCCACTATAGTAGCAAGCCTCTCAGCCATGTGTTCTTCACTTATGGCGTGGAATGTATGTACCATACAGCGAGACTGTAGCCATGAGGAAACCTTACTCAAATCATTACAGGTCAGAATAAAAATACCACAAGCATTCTCAATGACTCCCTTCAATGCCGACTGTGCGGCAGGTGTCAATTGGTCTGCCTCGTCTAGTAGAAACATCTGCTTATCCTGTCCGTTGCGAGACATGGGAAGTAATTCTTCTTCTACAAACTCAATGCCCCTAGTCCTTTTGCTACTCGCATTGTAGGCGTGCATGACATATCCTATCTCAGCAGCAAGAGCATAAGCCAAACTTGTCTTCCCTGTCCCTGCCTGTGGGCTATAGAATATCATGTGGGGGAAGGGTTGGTGTTCGGGACTGTTGTTCTTCGCAACAGACACGGGCATAGTCAAAGCATTTAGAATATGGTCTTGCCCTACTATCTCATCAAGAGAGGGTCGGTGTTTAACTGCCCAAACTTCACTCATATTAATCGCTCTTGGTGTAAGGGGTGGCTTTCCAACGGCTCGCATCTAATTGTCGTGGCAGGTAGCGCGCTTTTATCTCTCACCGACCTTCGCCCGATGCTTGGATAGTGGTTTGGACAACCCCAAATGTGTTGCCTCGCCACACCCTTACAAAATACCGTGTGCAATATCCGCCTATAAACCTACGCAAACTTTCGCTCTAGGTTGAGAGCGTTGAGTAATCTGTATAGGTGTGCCATCTCACCCTTAAATCCTACAGGGTTAGTCTCATCAGTCACCAAGCCAATAAGTATACCGAGCAGTAGCCCCCTTATCAGGTCATCGCCCCAATCGTGTGCCTGCGAAAGCATCTGCACAATTTCCGTATTCTCATCGTAGTCTGCTGCTTCAAAATCTATGTCTGAGAGGAAATGAATACAGTCCTTAAGGAACATAGCCGTGTTGTGGTTCTCCTTAGTCAAAATGTCTGAGAGCATGGGGTCTGTTCCATAACCATTCATGTTGGTTAGGAATTCCATCATCAGTCTCATGCCCTCATCCATTGATGGGATATAGTGTGGTTGATACTTTAATCATTGCACTTTCCTAATACAATGCAAGCATACGTCTGAGTCAGGAGGAAACACTCTAATTCTACCACATTTACACTTGTTAGCCTTCTTCTTCTGCTGTGGAGTCATCACAGTTAGAGAGCGTGAGTAAATAATGTCTTCCTTGCATTTAATCAAGTCTCTATCCACATCATAGACAAGGTGGCTTGCCTTCGTGCCGACAGCATTCTCTACTTGTTCCGCGCCAACCGCTTTGACTTGTGGATTTTTAGACATTAAAGCACTAAGACTATGAGGTGAAGGTACTGTTCTAACCGACTTGTGTTTTGTTAGACAGTCTGCCATGCCCTCCTTTGTCATTTTACCGTGTTCATAGAGCAGGTCTACTATTATGCGCCTGATGCGCCGATTGTTCGCACTCATACATAAGGATGATACTTAAGTGTATATGAATAGTATTATTAATCATCCAAATACATTGCTGCGTAGAAAAAACTATTATCACCGCTATATTCTTGTTCCATGACCCACTCCTTGTGCCATTTACTGCCTAGATACATACCAAATAAGAAAGGGATGGAAAACGGAATGACAACATACCAAAAAAATAACCCTAAATCCATTTGTCAGTCGCCTCTTTGGTCTTCCTCATACCCTTTGGTAATTCGTCTGACCCGACCCTGACTTCATTCGCCACACTTTTAATCGTTGTCACTATTTGCTTCCAATATTTGTCATTTTGGCGGAAAGGTGACGGTGCTATGTCCTCTTCCTTCTTTTTCTTCGGCCATTTAGTTTTACGTCTATTTTCTTTGACAGCGTAGGCAAAAATAGCCCTCACATAATCATCATCCATCTCCATGTTAGCCTTCGCTATCAGTCTCCACAGGTCAATGTCATCCCTGTTGGTTCTAAGAAACGCTAAGGCGTAAGGAATCGGTAGGTCTTGTATCAAATGCCACACTCTCTTTCTATCAGTCCAAGAGAGCATAGCCTCAACGGAAGTCAGTAGGTTTCTATCGCTTTTATTATAGACGTTATCTATAATGACATTATCCTCAGTCTTCTTGGTAATCTTGGGCGGCTTGTCAATCGTCACTATTAATCGGTTAGCAATATAAGGAAGCCACGCCTCTACATCTTTCTCAGTAAAGCGGTTTGTCCTAAGAATGTAAGTGGTGTCGGGGTCAGTAGGTGGTGTGTCTATCGAGCCTACCATCAGAACATACTTCCCGACAAGAAATTGCTCGTCATCGTTGGTAAAAATCACAACACCCATATGCCCACCTAAAATTTTTTGCTGACTAATTTTCTGTTTCGTCTATATATACAAAGGGGTCATGCGAGTAGACATAATCACAGAGCCTACGGTATTGAGTTTCAGAGAGTCCCCACGCATCCCTAACACTCTTCGCCGTCAAACTATACCCGTTATTATACCAATCAATACCCGAAGAAGTTATTATACCCACTAAACTATCAGCAATCATGGCCTCTATCAATTTCGGCCATTCGTCTTTGTAAATAGGCCGCTTGAATAAGTATCTATTGCTTTGACTTCTCCACGCTTTCATGTTTCCCTGTTCCTTCTCTTATGGTATATACCTTCTTCTTTATTGTTCGCTCTTGCGCCTTCCGGCCACTTACAATTCAGCGTAGCGAATACGCTGTATTGGTTGCGTGAACCTTCGGGGTTTAGTTTCCAAAGAATAGCCCTTTCTAATGTCTCAAAATAATGAGAAGCATCTTGCCTACTATCAAAGAAGCGCGGTGGCATCCTCACTAACTGCCAATCATCGTATTCTTCCAACCATCTTCCACTTCTTGCCTTACCTGTCACTCGCCACTTCACTCTACCACCTCATACTCTACATCTACTACATTTGGGGCTTTTAGAGCCGCCATCCTCAATTCTATATCGTCTAAAAGTTCGGGGTGCTGTCTAAGAACATCAACAAGAATATTACTCATGTTATTCATCTGTGCCTGCGCTAAAAGCAATTGGGAATCAACACCAATCTCTTTCTTCAATTGACCCACTAACTTTAGGCTTGAATTTGCTTGCCCTATAAGTCGTGCCGCATCAGCAACAAACTCAGACGTTATCCCGCCGTGTGCTTCCTTCCTTTCCTCTAACTCATCAAGGTAATTCTGCACTCTCACGACAATATCTTCTGCTGCATCTAACGTGTTAATGGTCTGCTTTCTTGCCTCTTCAATGTGCGCTGCCTCATCGGGGTCAAACTCTACATGACTCTCCATGTGTCTAATCACAGTACCTTCCGGCCAATTATGTTTAGTCTCTAAAAAATGCGGAGAAGTTTCTTCTTGCATTATCTGTCTCTCGCATTCCTTTCTCTGCTTGTGGTCGCACATTGGGCAGCCGCCATCGAGAACCCAACGTAGGACTTCCATGACAAACATATCATTCTCGTTCTTTAAGCGTTGTTGTATCTCAAGCCTCGTCTTCATGTTTCCACCTCCACATACCCTGCTTGCCTTCTTCCCCTATTCGCTCTACGTTTTTGTCGGCTTTTAATAGTTGTTGTAGTTGTCTAGGTGTAGGACATTTCTGTGTTTTGTATAGTGGTCGGCCTTCGTACACCTTTCCATTTTTATGCCTAACGGTGGTAGCCTCGGAAATAATAGTCTCCGCAGTCACAGGTTTATTTATAGCCTGTAAATATCGTGCTACTGCGGGCCAACACCCACGCTTCTTACTCATCGCTATCTTCATCACCTTCCCACTTAAACTCCCAACACACGCCTCTCGCGCCCGTGACAGTCCTGTAAGTAGTTTTTCTGTTGCTAACGTGTGGCTCTCGCTTGAGAAATTTACTCATTGTAGTAGAGTGTGGGCAATGCCGAGAAGAAGCCAATGACTTCTTACTCTTCAACATCTGAGCCTCACCTATTATCTGCTTGCACGTTGTGTAGTCCTCTCTGCCTTTCAAGTATTCTCTCACGGCAGGCCACCACGACACATGACCCGTTCTTCCTATTCTTTTACCTGTTCTACCCATCATTAGTCCTCCATAGTTTGCGGGCCAATCCTACACAGCATACCCTTTCTACCGCGCCTGTTTGTCTCCGGTTCGTATTCAAAGTACCAAGACTGACCCTCAAGGTTCTCAATCACCCAACGCTTCGCGCTTTGGTAATCACCCTGAGTTATCATACGGGAAATCTCCTTTAGCAGTTGAGACTTAGGTAGGTCTTGCTTCCAAAAGGTAGACCGAATCAATTCTAAGTCTGCATCCATAACCGTGCGCCTCTGTTGTAGTGACATATTAAGTATATTCTCTAAAGTAGGGTCTAGTGTAATAACAAGTGGCTCACCGCCCCTGTAAATAGGCTGCATCATGTGGTAGCCAATCGCAAGCCTGCGGAATAGGTCTGCTTCATAGGAACGAACATCAGGTCTGTTAATCCACTCACCAATGTCGTCATCAAAAAGAATGCCTGTTGGTGGGTTGGCTACTGCTGTCTCCATGCGGTTCTTTAACCATTGTTTTATCTCAAATGCTTTAGTCGCTAAATCTGTGCGCTCTTCTACGCTCATGTTAGACTGTAGGTGCTGCGCTTTCTTGTATAGCAATTCCTTTTCAGGAGTCATGTCTATGTCAATAATGAAGAATCTTCTGTCAAGACCGGAATCTAACTCAAACCTAGCAGGCTGTGTACCTGCCCACACGGTGTAGCGCGTAGTATATCTGACCCACCCATTGCGTAGTGCCTTCTGCACTCTGCCGTTGTCGAGGGAAGTCAGCAATTGGTTCTTCATATCCATGCTGTGGTCTTTCTTGGAAGCATCAGACATAGAAGAGAATTCCTCAAAGCCGAGGAAGCCACCGCACATCTCGCGGGCAATAGGTCTGCCTGCAATCTCACCCTCTTCATCTACGCTACCAAACATACCCGCCTCGGTAATAGAGTTAGCACCCATCATGGTTTTCATTCCCTGTCCCATGTCTTCGTTTTGGTTGTGTAGTAATCCTGTTCCTTCTGCTAGAAACATCAGTATCATTACTGACTTACCGCTACCCTTAGCACCTCTCATCAGAATGTGAATGCGCGTGTCAGGCAATTGTGACATTGGCGTGTAGAAAGGCATATTGTTGTGCCGCAGAGGACAGTTAGGAATAGTAAAGTCGTGGTCTTCATCCACCAACGGGCTGTCAGGGTCAAAGTCACAACGGCTGCACTTGTTAAGTGCGTTGAAAATGTGACTACCCACACTACACAGGAAAACAGGTAGTTTGTCTGCTACATCAACGTAGTGGTTTCTCTCAGCAAAGTCTAGTACGGCGTTAAAAATATTCATGGTCTAAAGTCTCCCTCACCTTCCTCTCTAAACGTTCCGCCTATAATGTCTTCTACGTTTACATACCTGTGCTTATTCATTTGCGTCAGTTTGTATGCGTAATCTTCTAACGCCTCTTCGTCAAAACCTAACCCGTAATTACTTTCAAGGTAATTTAACAGGGTGTCTGCTGTGTCGGTATCTACAAAGGAAGGGCTTGCGCTACCTAACACTACACGCGAGGAATGGGGTGAGTTAGAGCAGAAGGTTGCGAAAACGTCACACCATATCCATACGTTGGGGGCTATTGCGTAATCGTCTTGCACTTCTACAGAAGTATCACCGTAGTATTTCTCCACCTCATCGGCTAAGTCTACGAAATCGTAAGAAACAACGTGTCCGTGTTCTATAGAACCGTACTCGCTAAACTCCCTGTGGTGCTTAAATAAATTAGTCGTCATATAAGTCATTCTTCTCGCGCCATATTGGTTTAGAGACAACACTATATCCCGCACTATCGGGTACGTGTATAGCCATGTCATCGGGTTTGCATTTGGTAGAACCGTAGCCTCAACAGGGTAAAGAGAAGGTATGCGTAGAATAAAATATCTTTCACCGTTGTTATTATACACTTCGTACAATCTGTATTCCGGCCAACAGGGGGCGGGAATAAAATTAATACCGTTTACGTGTAGTAGGTTGGAGTAAATTTTGGCAATGGGTTTCACATCACCAATCAATGCCCTGCCCGCAAGCGCGGTGGCCGCGCCGTGTTCTGCTTGGTGGTACACCAACAGGTGCGTATCTTCTTTCTTGGGGGGTTTGTCTGTCCAAACAATGTCGGTAGAAGTATGCTGCTCTAACTTCATAGTACCCCTCCCTGTCTAACCCACTCTTTCTTGAAGAATCTTGGCATCTTACTCACGGGTGTCACTAGGTGTCCCCCCTCTTTTACAATTGCTAATTTTTCGTGGACTATTACTTTAACGGGTATTACATCATACTTAAGCACGCCCGTAGTCTTGGCTGTATCGCCCATACCCACAGGCATTCTGTCTTCACCCAAACAAATGAAGAAGGGGGACACTCGTAGTTTCTGAGACAATTGGTGCATACTATACCCCTTCTGAGACTTGCTTTTATTCATATTAGTATAGTCATTCAGTCTGTCTAATATTTCTCTCGTATTCATAGCCCCATGCTCTTCTACAATGGCATAAGCCCTCTCTTCCATAAGCGTACTACTCCGTGGCATAATACTCCTACTCTCCTATCCGCTATTAATTCTGTCGGTCACTTGATTTCTTCTGAAATAAAAAAACGTGATACTGCAAGCCGCCATTTTATTTTTTTAATTTCTTCATAGATGTTTTAGAGAGTTTCCCTTTCCTTAACTACCTTTGAAATAATTGAATAAATAACAAAACCGCTATACTGCTCGTCAGTTATTTTTTTCGAAACAACCGAATCAAGAGAATTAATTGACTCTCTCCCCTGTTATCCAACAGAACCAATTCCATTCAAGGGTGTCTACTTCTTTAGCCATCATATTACTTGTGTCACAAACTGCCCTCACTTGGGTATCATTCCATATCATATTCTTATCAACGTCAATCAATTTTTCTATCGCGGCATCTATAGCACCGTAAAAATCTTTAGCCCTTATTGTATCTATGCTGCCTCTAAATTTCTTAGGTTTGACAACCTGCACGTAGCCCTCCCCAACATCGTAGCGGCCTCTCACTATAACGTAGGGTTTGTTTACTACAATCTCTAAATTCATGTTGCCGTTGGCTACTCTAAAGTGTGGTATTCCACCCTGTATGAAGGACTGTCTTTCTACTCTACCTGCCCCACTCCATAGTTTTTCTTCAATGTAAGCATACACGCCCTCTATGTTGGTATAAGAATCCATTCTTTCAGCAATCCCCACAATCCTGTTGTCTTGGTCTACCCAACACAGAACAGACTTCATCTTGTATTCCTCTAAAAAGTCATTTAATACTTCATGCAAACCTATAACTACCATCGCATTTTCGTGAGTTTGCTTGTCCCAATCGTTATCTAAAAACTTGAGGAAATTATACATTACCCCTCTACAACCAATAGTATACTGCTCATTGTTATATTCTAATTCCACTTCCGGCCTGTTAATCAAGGCGTAATCCTCGTTCCTACTAAATGCCGAAGCATAGTTTTTCTTTAGCCGTGAAAGTTTTAGGTTCTTGAGTTTTATACTTGTGGAAGTTTTGTAATTTACTTTTTCTTCATGCCGTTGTTCCAATCAGCCCACCATTCCTCATTATCTATCTTGTCCTGTCGTACCCATGCCGCATATGCTTTCATAGTCGCCATGTAGTCATCCCTGACTGCAAACGTGTGGCCTCTAGGTGCTTTGACACCAAACCATTTGTACGCTCTCGCCAATATTTCTCTTTCACTCATCTCTTTTTCTTTTACCATTGTTTTATCACTCTCTATCTAACCAATCCTCATACAAGTCATACTCATCCATAGAATAGACTTTTGACTGCTGCCTTGAGGAATCGAAGTCTCTCATCTCTTTGTCACTAACTATACCCCTAGCACCACGTAGCAATTGCGAAACCCTGTTAGGGGTTGCTGTTATCGCTCTCGTTGGTCTGTATCTTAGTGCCTCTGCTATCTCCTGTGGAGACATAGGCTCGCGTGCCTCGTTTAGAATTACGCCTATAGCCCTCCTTGTTTGTATAAATCTACGCTTACCTCTTACACCCATATCTACACCACCCGTTGGTCTAATATAAAACCTTCTATGCCTCGCAGTCCATCACTTTTTGTATGTAAACTATGGCATCCATCATCTCTTCTTGAAGGTGTGTTAGCCATTCTTTAAGGGTTAAATCTTCTCGTTCCATTGTCACGCCGTACTTTTTCTCTCCCACTTCTGCACGCGCCTGTATCTTGGCACATACTTTATCCTCTATTTTACTCATGGTAAATAACTCCTTAGTGTTAGAATGGGACTCTTCAATTCTGCTTTTTTCTGCTCTACCAATTTTGGCACGGCGAATTTACCTACTGCCGCGTGACACACCTTGCACCACGAAAGTTTGCGCCACTCTTCTTCTGTAATGTAGCGGTACTCTGTCTTGTCTCCACAAATAGGAGTCTTCGCATTTCCATAGCGCGCGTGCTTCAAGTGCGGCATCTTCATTCGTCTTTCCCCCTGTAGTCTACGTGGTTCTTAGGCAACCTATGAAGCCGCCTGTTAATTAAATTTTCTATCAATTTAGCCGCAGACTCCGCACCTTTGTTGAATCTCTCTTCCGCCACCTTATCTCCTGTAGGACACATCTGTTCTTTAACGGTGGTAATATCTATCGTATCAAGAATGTGGTTGAATATCTCGTACTCCACATGGGGAACAGTCTTCGCTCTCATGCTGCCACCCACCATGAGGGTGTGTCAGTACCCTTGTCCCACTTGGCAAACGTCTTGCTGTGGTAGTAGCGTCTGTACGCTGCAACAGCAGTAGAACCTGTGGCGTGGAATAGGTAGCCGTCTTTAATGTGACAGGCTACGGGTCTATACTCATCGGGCATAGCAAGAGCGAAAGGCGTAAGGTTGCCTGCGGGTATAATCTGAGACATAGTGAATAACTGCTCTAAGCCTGTCTCGCAGAAGTGAGTCTTGCCGAACCGCTTACTATACTCGTCACATAACGCAAGGCCATGCACGACAGCCCATAGGAAATTGTTGCGTGAGTCGCCGCACCACACGGTACAAGGGTGCTTGTGGTAGCCACCCTTGAGGGGAGTACCCTTCTTGGTAAGTGGCATCATGTCAGGCGTAGCACCGTGGCGTATGACGGCAGAGCCGCATTGCTGTAGCAATTCTACAACCATCTTGGGTACGTGCTTGTCACAGTAATCTTGTGCTGCTAATACAGGGTCTTCGTTCAATACAAATATGTTCATATCTATGCCTCCAAGTAATTGCTTATAATCTTTGTCCTAACGCCCACGCAAGCACTACTCTTCTTCCATGTGCTTTTCGTAATCTCGGTAAGTCTCTCTCATAATCTCTCTAGTAAAGGGTAGGGAAAGCCACACGGCTACCAATTCGTATAGCACTCGGCAGTCTGTATCTCCTGTCTCTTCCCAATAATCATATTCTGCTTCGTATGCGTAATGCAAGTCCCAAAATAATTTTCCTAGAGTCTCCCCCAAATGGCCTATTTGCTCATCCATTTGTAGAACCAAATCTCTTATCTCTTCTACATCTTTCTCGTCTATATTCATAGATTAGACCACACCAAATACTTTAAGGGTTATTAATGTGGCAAGAGTTAGTTTTACCGCACCGAAAAGCGTGCGCCATAGTGCCATCGTTCCCATGTGGGACATAGACCAACACTCAATGTCTTCCCAAACTTGCCGTGCCATCTTACTCACTCAATTCTAATTCTCCGGTGTAAAATTTACCGTTTATTTTTATTCTAATCTTGTAGTCTACCCACGCCTGCGGTGCTGTATGAATGTGAATTATCTTAGCCTCTATTTTGTGGTCTGTACCTACGTTCTTGTAGTCACTCATTCTTCTCTCTCCGTGTAGTGCTTCTCTAAAGTATAAGGACTAAACTTCAACAGCAAATCGTCTATTGTCGTTTCATCCCATTCGGTGACGGTGAATATCGTGCCGGACTTCATGTGAACCTCTAACGTGCCACTATCCGTCTTGACGAAGCCGGAAACATCGCGCCTGTCAATCCACGCCACGCCACTCATAGTCTTGAGGGGCATAGTCCAATAGTCGTATTTCTTCTCTTGGTATTTCATTCTTCTTCGCCCCCGTAGTCTCCCATCCATGTCTCCTTAACCACGTTCTCCTTATAATCATTGAGCATGGTTTGTAGTTTAACCCTCAAAGTCTGTCTTTTTTCTGCTAAGGTCGCATATTCGGGGAAGGAAATTATCGCGTCAATCTTGTAGTCTACGCCGCCATAAGTCACCGTGCCGCCCTGCGCCACTACGAAGTTTTTAGCCTGCTCAATATCTTCTATGTTTATAGAACGGTCATAGCGGTGTGGCATACCATCTATAATCCATCTGTCGGCCTTACCTATCTTGTCTGCCTTTAGCATAGCGTCTTCGCCAACCTTACTCCTTCTCCACCTGTTATCCTCAGGGTAGCAAAGGCCGTGTGTCAGGCCGCGTTCATGCCTATACACGAAAAACTCAATCATGTCATCGCGGGTTATAGGCTCTAATTCTTCACCAATCTTTATCTGCCTCTCTAAATTCCTAATGTCACTCTCAAAATTATTCTTAACTTCTTTGCACTTGTGGAAGTTTTGTAATTCCTTGTTGTAATTATCACGGTTATTTTTCTCAGCCAACCATCTCTCACCGTTTTCTTCCCACAGGGTTTGCATCGTTTCTCCGTTGAGAATGTAGGCGTTGTTTCTGTCATTGTAGGCCGCATCTGAATATGTATTGTGGTTAAGTTTTCTGACGTATCTTAGTGAATCACTCCATGTGTCCCACTTGGTTTTGTGGGTAAGTATTAGGTTTGACCTACTGCTTGTTGTTCTCCACAGGAAGTGCATAGTGTCGTAAACGGAATTTCCTAGTTTTGCCTCTAATTGTTTTAGGGTTATAGAAATACCCTTCTTACCATAGACACCCTCATCGCTTGTAAACTCAGCATTGTATTTTAGACCCCTAATCCAATCGTAAACGTTCCTTTGACCACTTCCTATTCTCGTCACACTTTTTCTGTCTTGGCTGTGGTAGTCGCCTGTGTCTCCCCAAATCTCTCTATTCTTTAGCATCAAGTCCTTGTCCCTGCGCTCACTATCTTTTAGGTTCGTGTCTGCGCTCACAAGGTGTTGTAGCCCTATCGCAAACAGGTATGTTTTTTCATCGTTATTTTCTTCGCTCATTCTTCTTCATCTCCTTCTCTTCTCAACATTCTTACCTTAGTAAATTGAGTCTGCATAACTACCCTGCCCTTTTTCTTAGGTGCTACTGTGACCTTCTCCCAATGCTTCTCATCCATATCGCTGAGAATCTTAGCCATCTCATAGCCGTCTTTTCTAGGCAGGTAGAAGGCTTCCCACATTAGGTAGCCCTCGTCAGTAATGTAATTGCTCTCAATTACAATCTGCTTTCCGTTGTGCTTATTCGTATAGGTTTGTCCTATCTCCCAAATTGTCATATTTATCACGATAAGTCCTTTGCTTATAAGGTCTTTGTTTCCGACCACGCAAGCACTTTATTCAATTCTTCGACCTCAACCTTTTTTTGCTCATGGGCTTTGTCACAAAAGAATACTTTACTCTCTATGTTTCCATCTTTCGTAGTGGTGCTTTTATACATATTGAGAATATAAACTCCGTGTCCATCGAAGTTAGGTATTTTCAATTCACCCAAATATCCGTCATCTAAAGGCGCAAGTAGTTCCTCTATTTGTGCGAAGGGAACGGGTGCTTTGGAATTTATTATTGCCCTTATTTTTGCGAATGCTTCTTTAATTTTATCTTTACCAATCAATGTCATATTATTCCCTCACTATCCCTTGTAGTCTTCTTATAATGACTAAAGTATTGCACTCATCGCAACACCTACCTGTTTTCAATGGGCTTGCGTTGTTGCCGTAGCCCTCATAGGGTTTGCTACAAATGACGCACTCGCCTCTCAAAGTACCGACTCCCTGTATGCCCATCGGTCTTCGTGCTTTCTAATAATTCTTTCTAACTTCAAAACCTGCATCCTCAATTCGTTTGCCTCTTTCTGTTCTCTTACCGCTATTTTTCTTAGGCTATCTCTTTCTTTTCTCAAGTCAGCAGACTCTTCAATTGCTATCTTTAGAGCAATCGCATAACTTTTTATCTGCAATTCTTTAGCCGCTAAAATATCGTCATAATCTTCTTCGTGTGCCATTTTTTCTACCCCCATTCCTCTTCGTCTTCTAAGTAATCGTCTTCGTCTTGC
>MDTA01019253.1_pt1 | contig 42771 bp, 43 predicted proteins | sample 811151 | NCBI WGS metagenome assembly MDTA01 (sample SAMN05326648, study PRJNA326480) | marine metagenome | isolation source: seawater | place: Indian Ocean: South | collected 2010
TATAGAATTGACTTTATTCTTAAGGAGCTGAATTTAGTGGATTCTAGAAACAAAGCCCTCTCACTAATAATTTCTGGCAAAGTTTTCGCAGATAACCAAAAAATTTTGAAACCTGGCAAACTTATAAAAAGTAATTCTATAATTAAATTGAAAAAAAACCCTCATGAATGGGTGTCGAGGGGAGGTATAAAGCTAGACAATGCTCTAAATGAACTAAATGTAAATGTTTCTGATTTAGTGAGTGTTGATATTGGATGTTCTACAGGAGGCTTTACAGATGTTATGATTAAGAGGGGGATTAAAAAAGTTTATGCTATTGATGTTGGTTACGGTCAATTTGATTGGAAACTTAGAAATTTGGATAAAGTTGTCTTATTGGAAAGAACTAATGCGAAGAATATTAGTAAAAAGATAATCCCGGAACTACTTGATTTAGTTGTTTGCGATGTAAGTTTTATTTCAATTAAAAAAGTTATTATGCCAATCAAAAGTTTACTTAAAAAAAACTTTAAAATTCTTTCTTTGATTAAACCTCAATTTGAACTTCAAAAAAAAGATATTGGTAAAGGAGGGATTGTAAAAGATTCTTTTCTCCATCACAAAGTATGTGAAGAAATTACTTTATGGTTTAAAAATAATTTTGACTATAAAAAAATAAAAATAATAGAAAGTTCTATTTTAGGACAAAAAGGAAATAAAGAATTTTTTATCTATATTGAAAGTTAAATTTTTTTACTTTGATTAAGCAAAAGTAAATCAGCAAGAACAAGAGCAATCATTGCTTCTCCAACAGGAACCGCTCGTATACCAACGCATGGATCATGTCTGCCCTTAGTTATGATAGATGTATTTTGTTTTTTTAAGTTAATTGTTTTTCTTTCTTTAAGGATTGAGCTGGTAGGTTTTACTGCAAATTTAACAATTATATCTTGACCGGACGATATTCCACCCAAGGTACCTCCTGAATTATTGGTTTTGAAAAAAATTTTATTATCTTTATATCTTATCTCGTCAGCATTTTGTTCGCCTCTTAGTTCTGCACTTTTAAAACCATTGCCAATCTCAACTCCCTTTACTGCTGGAATACTCATTATTCCTTTTGCAAGTAATGCATCAATCTTTGAGAAAACTGGTTCTCCTAGTCCTACAGGGACACCAGTTGCTGTTATCTGTATTATTGCCCCTACAGAAGACCCTTCTTTTCTAACTTTTAGTAGGTAATCTTTCCAATTATTAACAGAACTTTTATCAGGGCAGAAAAAATCATTTTTATCAATTTCATTCCAGTTCCAATTATTATTATTAATTTTTTCTTTACCTAATTGGATTAATGCACCTTTAATTTTTATTTTTTTCCCCAATATCTTCATTGCAATTGCTCCCGCAGCCACTCTCATTGCTGTTTCTCTTGCTGAAGCTCTTCCACCTCCCCTGTAGTCCCTAATTCCATATTTCATTTGATAAGTATAATCTGCATGACCCGGTCTAAATTTATTTTTTATTTCCTCATAGTCTTTTGATTTTTGGTCTTTATTGTAAATTATTAGAGAAATTGGGGTTCCAGTTGTTTTTCCTTGAAATACTCCAGATAAGATTTTGACTTTGTCTTCTTCTTTTCTTTGAGTTGTAAATTTAGATTGACCAGGTTTTCTTTTATCCAGATATTTTTGAATATAGTTTTCGGTAATATTAATATTAGATGGAACTCCTTCAATTACGCATCCCAATGCCTCTCCGTGGCTTTCACCCCAAGTTGTAACTTTAAGAATCTCTCCTGTCGAACTACCACTCATTTTAGCCCTCTACAGTAATATCAGGAGCGTCAACAGATTTCATTCCTACAACATGGTATCCACAATCTACATGAATAACCTCCCCAGTTACACCTGAGGAAAGGTCTGACAATAAGTATATTGAGTTTTTTCCTACTTCCTCAACAGATGTAACCCTTCTTAAGGGGGAGTTATACTCGTTCCACTTTAAAATATATCTAAAGTCGGAGATTCCAGAAGAGGCTAATGTTTTTATTGGTCCGGCAGATATTGCATTCACTCTTATATTTTTTTTTCCAAGGTCTACTGCAATATATTTGACACTGGTTTCTAAAGCAGCTTTTGCAATTCCCATAACGTTGTAATGTGGCATGACCCTTTCGGCACCTAAGTAGGAAAGTGTCAAAATTTGTCCACCTGATTTCATATAATGTTGAGCTCTCTGGCATAAAGCAGTAAAAGAATAACATGATACATCAAGAGTATTTATAAAATTTTCTCTAGATGTATTCACATAATCACCCTTTAATTGGTTTTTATCTGAAAATGCAATTGAATGAACCAAGAAGTCAAAAGACTCCCAGTTCTTTCTAATGTTATCAAAGAATCTATTCATACTAGATTCTGACGTAACATCACATTCATATACTAGTTTGGAATTGCATTTCTCAGCTAATGGAGTCACCCTTTTTTTGATAGAATCATTAACATAAGAGAATGCAAGCTCTGCACCACAGGAACTAATTTTTTCGGCTATTCCCCAAGCAATTGATTTTTCATTTGCTATTCCAAGAATAATTCCTTTTTTTCCTTGTAAATCTATTACTGAGTTCATAATTGCATCCTATAAATTTATTGATTAAAGATTTATTAAACTTATATTATATTTCTAATAAAAAAGATATAATGAATCCTTTTAAAAAATTTGAGTTGTGGTTTAATTTAGCTAAAAAGAAATATCCTTTTGATCACACAGCTTTTGCCCTAGCAACAACATATCGAGATAAACCTTTTATTCGAATGGTCTTACTAAAGCTAATTCAAAAAGATGGTTATGTTTTCTTTACTAATCTTGAGAGTGAAAAAGGTAAGCACTTCTCACTTAATAATAATTTATCAATGTGCTTTTATTGGGAGTCAATTAACAGACAAATCAGAATAATTGGTAAAGGAAAAATCATAAATGATAAGGACTCTGATGATTATTTTGCTTCTAGGCCAAGAGGAAGTCAAGTTGGTGCATGGGCTTCCAAGCAATCAAAGGTTATTCCCTCCAAGAAATATCTAATGGACAGAGAAAAACTATTTACAAAAAGATTTGATGGAATGAATGTGCCAAGACCCGATCATTGGGTTGGAATTAAAATTGTTCCTAATGAATTTGAGTTTTGGCAACAAGGAAAGTTTAGACTTCATGAAAGAGAAAAATTTTCATTAAAAAAGAAAATTTGGGAGAGGAAAATTCTTTCACCATAATTCAGATCAAGCCGCTTTATTAATGTTTAGATTTCTAAATATGAAGCTTAAAGCCTCGACTAAGTTTTTTATCATTTTTGGAGTATGTTGAGGGGATGCAGTTATTCGAAGTCTTTCTTTTCCTTTTGGTACTGTAGGAAAATTTATTGGTTGAACATAGATTTGAAAATCGTCTAGGAGTATTTGACTTGCTTTCTTACATAGTAAGGGGTCTCCAATCATAACTGGTATGATATGACTGTCATTATCAATGAAAGGAATGTTATTTTTTACAAGCATTGATTTTAACTCCTTCACCACTTTAAATAGTTTTTCTCTTTCCACCGATGAAAACTTTAGATGCCTAATTGAGGTATAAGCTCCAGCAGCTATACAAGGAGGTAGAGATGTCGTAAAAATAAAGCCAGAAGAGAAACTTCTTATAAAATCTACAATTTCTTTTTTCCCTGTGATATATCCCCCAATAACTCCAAAAGCTTTTGCAAGGGTACCTTGAATAATATCGATTTTATTCATTACTCCTTCTCTTTCTGATACTCCTGCACCCCTTTTTCCGTAAATTCCGACGCCATGAACTTCATCTAAAAAAGTTAAAGCGTTATGTTTTTTAGCTAATTCGCAAATTTTACTTATTGGTGAAAAATCTCCATCCATTGAATAAACTGATTCAAATGCTATTATCTTAGACTTTACATTTGCAAATTTGATCAGGTTTCTCTCTAAGTCTTTAAGATTATTATGCTTAAAAATAATTTTTTTTGCCCCTGAGTTTTTTATTCCTTGAATCATCGATGCGTGATTTTTTTCATCAGAGAAGAAAATACAATCCGGTAATTTTTTTCCAAGAGTTGATAGGGTGGCCTGGTTTGCTAAATATCCTGAATTGAAAAGAAGAGCTGATTCTTTTTGATGAAGGTAGCATAACTCTCTTTCTAATAAAACATGATAGTGATTTGTTCCTGAGATATTTCTTGTACCACCGGAACCTGCCCCAACTTTCTTAAGAGCTTCACTCATGCTTTCCAGAACTATTTTATTTTGACTCATACCCAAATAATCATTGCTGCACCAAACTGTGACCTCAGAAACGGAGTTGTCTTTATAATTTAGGGCAAGTGGAAAATTCCCTGCTAGTTTTTCTAAATCTGCAAAAATTCTATAGTTTCCTTCGTCTTTCAGAGATTTTAAACTGTTTATAAAAAATTGTTTGTAATTAATCATTTTTAAGAAAACTTAATGCAACTGAGTTTATACAATATCTTCTGAAGTAAGGTTCAGGTCCATCGTCAAAGACATGACCTAAGTGAGCTTTACAATTTTGACATCTAACCTCAACCCTATGCATTCCAAACGAATTATCTTCTATTTCATCTAGAGAAGTTTCATTGAAACAAGAATGAAAACTTGGCCAACCTGTAGAAGACTTGAATTTATCATTCGATTTAAATAATGCAGACCCGCAACAAACGCATTTGTATATGCCATCTTCAAAAAAATTAAAAAACTTTCCAGTAAAAGGGGGCTCGGTTGCTGAATTCTGAGTTACCTCAAAAGCAAGCTTTGATAATTTTGATTTTAAATCTGATTTCCTCATACTAATTCTTATATAATATCGTTATTATAAATTAAAATAGAAATTTTTGTAGTTAATAGTTTTTATGATTGTAATTTTTGGTGCAGGAATCCTTGGACTCTTTTCTGGGTATAATTTACTCAAGAAGGGAAAGAAAGTTAAAATTTTTGATACTCATGACATTAAAGGAAATTCAACTGATGCCTCAGTTGGTATGTTGGCACCATTGATAGAGGCAAAACCTGGTGAAAGAGATCTTTTTAATTTGATGTTGGATTCAAAAAAAATGTGGAAAGACTTTCAGTTAAAGAATGAAATAAGTAAGTTTTTTGGTTTAAAAGAAAATGGTTCATTAATGATCGGATTAAATAAAGACGATAAGGAAAGATTAATATTCAAGAAAAAATTCTTTGAAAAACTTGGATTTAGAACTTCATTACTTGATGCTAAGGAAACTTTAAAACTTGAGCCATCATTAAACTCAAACATTCTTTGTTCTTTGTTATGCAAAAATCAAGATCAAATTAATTCTAATTTTGTGAAAAAATACCTTTCTATGGAAATAAAAAAAATGGGTGGAGAAATTGTATTTGGAGATAAAATTAAAAAAATTTTACTGAAAAAAAAAAAAGTTTTTTTTAATAATTTAAATATTGATTTTGAGAAAATTATCATTACTTGTGGAGCTTGGAGTAATGAAATAATAAGCAACTCATTTGGTGTAAAGTTTCCAATTATACCTTTGAAAGGATTGTCAATATTATTGAAAGCAATTGAAAATAAATTTTATCATAATCTTTGGTTCAGAAATATCTATATTGCCCCTAGGAATGAGGATGTTTTGGCCATAGGTGCCACAGAAGATGATAAAGGGTTTGATGATTCTATCAGAATGGATGAACTATATTATTTGATTAATTCAATTTGGGAGTCATTTACTAAGCTTGAAGCTTTAGAGTTTAAAGAAATTAGAGTTGGATTAAGACCAGCTGTTATTGATGGAAGTCCAATTATAGGTCCTTTGCAAGATATCTCATCCGATATAATTTGTAATTTTGGACATTACAGACACGGGATTTTATTAGCACCAATAAGTGCTGAAATTGTAACAAAATATGTTTTAGGAGAACAAATTCCGCATCAATTTAAATTTTTTTCTCCAAGCAGATTCAAATTATAGATTTTTAGTTTATCATCATAATAATGTCTAAAGCCAAAAAAACATATAATATTAATGGAAAAGAATTTATTTGTAGTCTCAAAGAACCGTTGTTATATGATCTCATAGAATTTTTTTTGAAAAAAAAAATTTATAAAGATCATAAAATTGCAGTCGCAGTCAATAATGTTTTAGTGGAAAAATATAAATGGAAAAAAAAAAAAATTTTTTTGAATGATAAAATTGAAATTGTCACACCATTCTTTGGAGGCTAATAATTAAATGAGTACAGATGACTTAAATTTAGATGGAAAAATATTCCAATCTAGATTAATAATGGGAACTGCGCTTTTCCCAAACATTGATATATTAAATAAATCATTACGTTCCTCAGGTGCTGAAATCATTACCTTAGCTATCAGGAGGATAAACTTAACTAGTGATGATAATTTTCTTAACCAAATTGAAAAGGGATATAAATTGTTACCAAATACAGCTGGATGTTTTACAAAAAAGGAAGCAATATTAACTGCTGAATTGGCTAGAGAAACACTAGAAACAAATTGGATAAAATTAGAACTTATTAGCGATCAAGAAATGTTATTACCAGACCCAATAGAGCTTTTTGACGCTTGTAAAGATTTAATAAAAAAGAAGTTCAAAATTTTTGCATATTGTTCAGATGACCCAGTATTGTGTAAAAGGCTTGAAGATTTAGGTTGCGAAGCTGTAATGCCATTAGTTTCTCCAATCGGCTCAGGTCTTGGTATAAGGAATGAACATAATTTGGAAATAATAAGAAAAATGTGTACTGGAAACATTTTTGTAGATGCTGGAATTGGAAAGCCTAGCGATGTAACAAAAATAATGGAGTTAGGATTTGATGGAGTATTATTAAACTCATCGGTTGCAAGGTCACTAAATCCAATAGTAATGTCAGAAGCAATGAAGTTAGCGGTAATAAGCGGAAGGAAAGGTTTTACATCAGGTATTATTGAAAAGAGTAAATTTGCTTCTGGAAGTACTAGCTTTAAGGGGAAGATATCTAACTTTTAACATTTATTTTTAACAGGAATTCCTCGACAATTTTTATTTCTTTGACTGAAAGAATTTTTCTCTTAAAAGCCACATTAAGAATAAAATTCCAATTGGTTAAGTATGTTACCCCAATTTCTTTTTTTTTAAAAAAATACTCATTTTGAATAATTCCGTAATTAAAAATTACGAAAATTCCCGCTATTGTTGCCCCAATTTTTTCTATTGCTTCCAAAAACCTCATTTTACTTCCTCCGTCTGTCATTAAATCCTCCACGAGAAGAACTTTATCATTTTTATCAAGAATTCCCTCAATTTGAGAGTTTTTACCAAATTTTTTTTTCTCTTTTCTTATATAAGTCATTGGTAAATTTAGTTTGTCAGCAAAAAAAGCCGCAAATGGAATGCCTGCGGACTCACCTCCTGCAACATTAGAAATTTTTTTAAAGTCATGATTTTTTTTAAGCATTTCTATCCCAAGTCTTATCAGTTTGGTTCTTTCTTTAGGAAAAGAAATTATTCTCCTGCAATCACAATATATTGGACTTCTTTTTCCAGAGGTTAATTTAAATTGTTTTTTTGGGCTAAAGTTAATACACTTTAGGTCTAACAAAATTTCTGCTGCAAGTTGTGAACTATCTTTAGACATATTTATTTTAAGCTATGGTTTTAAATGAATTATTAAATTTTTTATTGGTATGGATTTCTATTAACACAAATTATGATACTAGTAAATTTGATTTTCCCGTTAATATCGTAAAACCTAAAGTTATACAGGAGATGGCATGTGGTGGAAAGTGCCCTGTTGTTGCTTTCTTTTCAAAAAATGAGGGTATTTTTATATCTAAAATGAATTTTAATGATATTTGCAATCAATCTATTTTACTGCATGAAGTTATTCACGCCTTTCAATTAAATTCAAATTTGGAAGAAGCTTTTAAAGAAAAAGAAGCATATGATCTACAAAATAAATTTTTAGAGGAATTATCAATTAAAAATGATATGATAAAAATTTTGAATGTTAAAAAATGTCGATCAAACCAGTCAAATAAATTATTTTTAGTGGAGTGAAGAATGAGTGATTATAAAACAGACCTTGAAATTGCAAGAGAAGCCAAAAAAGAAAGAATTTCAAAAGTTGCATCTGAAAAACTCTCAATTGATGAGGATAACCTTGTTCCATTTGGCCATTATAAAGCAAAGCTTAGTTCGGAATACATTAATAAATTAGAAGAAAAAAAAGATGGAAAATTGATATTGGTAACTGCCATGACACCAACTACAGCTGGAGAAGGAAAAACCACTACATCTGTTGGTTTAACCGACGGTCTGAACCACATTGGAAAAAAAGCAATGGTTGCTCTCAGAGAACCTAGTTTGGGTCCTTGTTTTGGGATGAAAGGCGGGGCAGCTGGAGGAGGTTATGCTCAGGTTGTGCCGATGGAAGACATTAATTTACATTTTACTGGTGACTTTCATGCTATTACTTCAGCCCATATGCTTTTGTCTGCAATGGTTGATAATCACATTTATTGGGGTTTAGAACCAAAAATGGATAGTAGGAGAGTTACTTGGAGAAGAGTTGTAGATATGAATGATAGAGCTCTTCGTTCAATCGCAAACTCTTTAGGCGGAGTTTCCAATGGATTTTCAAGAGAAGATGGTTTCGATATAACAGTTGCATCTGAAGTTATGGCAATATTATGTTTGTCAAAAAATTTTGAAGACTTAACCTCAAGGTTGGGTAAAATAATAGTGGGCTATACAAGAGATTTGGAACCAATTTTATGCAAAGATATAAAAGCTGACGGAGCGATGTCTGTTTTGTTGAAAGACGCTTTGCAACCAAATCTTGTGCAAACACTTGAAAACAATCCTGCTTTCATTCATGGCGGTCCTTTTGCTAATATTGCACATGGTTGCAACACCGTGATTGCTACAAAAACGGCTCTAAAGTTATCTGACTTTGTTGTAACTGAAGCTGGTTTTGGTGCAGATCTTGGTGCAGAAAAATTTCTAAATATAAAATGCAGAAAGTCGGGGTTAAAACCTTCATGTGCAGTAGTAGTTGCAACGGTAAGAGCATTAAAGCTTCATGGAAATGCTGATCCAAAAAATTTAGGCGAAGAAAATCTTAAAGCCGTTGAGGATGGACTTCCTAATTTATTAAGACATATAGAAAATTTATCTAAATTTGGTATTCCTACTGTTGTTGCTTTGAATAGGTTCCCAACAGATACGGAGAATGAAATAGCTAAAGTTCAAGATGTTTGTAAAAATGTAGGAGTCAATGCGATTCTGGCCGAACATTGGAAAGACGGAGGAGCAGGTGCAGCAAAGCTTGCAGAATCAGTAATCGATACTATCGAAAATAAAACTTCCGATTTAAAGTTTTTGTATAAAGATAGTGATAAACCAGAAGAAAAAATTCTGAAAATAGCAAAGGAAATTTATAGAGTAGGGAGTTTAAGCTTCTCGCCTTCTGCATCCAAAAAATTAAAAGAAATTTCTGAGTTGGGTTTTGACCATTTTCCAGTTTGCATGGCAAAAACTCAATATAGTTTCAGCACAGACCCTACAAAAAAATGTGCACCAGAAAATCATGATATGCAAGTTCGAGAAATAAGATTATCTGCTGGTGCTGAGTTTATAGTTGCAATTGCTGGGGATATAATGACAATGCCAGGCTTGCCGAAAAAACCAGCAGCATATGAGGTCTGCATAGATTCTAAAGGTGATATCCAAGGTCTTTTTTAAACATATTCTTTGTAAATTTTTAAAAATTTTTCTTCAACGATCTCTCTAGAAAATTTCTTTTTTACAAGTATCCTTCCATTTTTTCCATAAAAATTTGCCAACTTTTTATCATCTAAAATTTTTTCAATTGCATTTGCTAAAGAAATATAATCCTTAAGGGCTACTAATAATCCATTATATTCATGAATGCATATATCTTTACAACCAACTGTATTGGTTGTTATTATTGGTAATTCGCAACTAGCAGCCTCTAAAAGAGCTTTAGGCAAACCTTCTCTGTAAGATGGTAAAACAGCAATTTTCGATTGCTGAATATACGGCAGTACATTTTTCTGTTTTTTTTTCCAAATAATAAGACCTTGCTCGTGCCATAATTTTATTTTTTCCAACTCGACAGATGCTCTATTTTTTTTATCAGGTGAACCCAAGACTAAAAGTGAAATTGATCTTTTTTCTCTTAACTTTTTTACTGCTTCCATTAATTCAATAAAGCCTTTGTCATATAAGATTCTTGAATGAAAAATTAAATCAAAAATTTTCTCGGTATTTTTATTTTTTAAAAATTTTTTAGTATCAACACCTGAACCTTGAATAATTGAAATTTTTGGGTTCTTAATTTTAAAATTTTGTTGAATTATTTTTTTATCTTCGTTGTTTTGGAAAACAAAATGAGAATTATTCTTATTTAAAAAAAAATTAATTAAATTTAAGTAAGTAAATTTAATTAATTTTATAAAATAATTCTTACCAATAAAAAGATAACCAAGCCCGACAATACACATTATCATTTTAGTTTCTTTTAAAAGTGGAGATATCAATGAAGTATATAAAATTGGCTTTAAAGCGATGCTTTGAATTATATTTGGTTTAAATTTAAAAACTATTCTTGCATACTTGAGAAGGCATAATAAATTTTTAAATGGATTTATTGATTTTCTGTCCAAATTTAGGTGTGATGTCTTAAAACCAAGTGATTTAATTTTTTTTTCATTTTCAAAAAAATTACAAACCAATAAAACATCAAATTTATTTTTTATTGCAGATTTTGCTTGATCTGATTTATGTGATAAAAAATATTCATCTTCACTTAGGAAGTATAAAAGTTTTGGTTTTCTCATAATAGGTAAAAAATGTTATATTATATTATTTTTACAATTATTTTAGCAACAATTTTACTTGCATTCTTTATTAATCTAATTCATTCATCTTATGAAAACTTTAGAAAAAAATTAAAATTAATTTTTTTAGTTATCCTCCTTGTAATTGTTGGCTTTATTATGACAAGATTTCCGCAAGTTATTTCGGTAATACCGGCAATATTTTTAATTTTGTATAGGTGGAGTTTTTTAATAAACTTTTTTGCAAAGATTTTTTTGATGAAAAACTTTAAACATCGAAATTTTTCTAAAAATATTGATAAAAAAGAAGCGTTAGAAATTTTAGGTTTAAATAAAAATGCTTCTAAGAATGAAATTTTAAAAAGGTATCAAGATCTTATGAAAATTAATCATCCTGATAAAGGGGGATCAGAATGGATTACAAAAAAATTAAATCAGGCTAGAGAAACTCTTTTAGGTTGAGATTTTTTTATTTTTCTTCTATCTTGCACTTTTATGGTTCAACAAGTAAAGAAAGCAATTTTTCCTATAGCCGGAATTGGAACAAGATTTCTTCCAGCTACCAAGAGTATTCCAAAGGAAATGTTAATTATTCTTGATAGACCAATACTTGAATGGGCAGTAATGGAAGCATCACGATCTGGAATTAATGAAATGATATTTGTTACATCCTCAAAGAAAAATTCGATAATAGAGCATTTTGATAAGTCTATTATTTTAGAAGATATATTAAGAAAAAAAAAAAAGAGTAATAAAATACCCACCATACAAAGTCAAAACAAATTAGGTAATTTCTCCTATATCATACAAGATGAACCAAAGGGATTAGGGCATGCAGTATGGTGCGCTAGAAAATTAATTGATAAAGATGAAAATTTTGCTGTTATTTTACCTGATGATATAATTCTTTCAAAGATACCAGCTACAAAACAATTGATTGATATATTTAATAAGACAAATGGTGGTTCTGTATTGGCTTTAGAAAAAGTTCCCAAAAGAGAAGTTAGTAAGTACGGAGTCATTAATCCAAGAAAAAAATTTTCAGGATTTTGTTCAATAAATAAACTAGTTGAAAAGCCAAAACCTAAGGATGCTCCTTCTAATTTATCGGTGGTAGGAAGATATATATTAAACTCTAAAATTTTTGAAAAACTTGACAATCAAAAGAAAGGTTATGGTGGAGAAATACAATTAACAGATAGCTTGGTTTCATTGGTAGATAAGCCTGGTTTGTTTGGAGTCGAGTTTGAAGGTAAAAGATTTGATTGTGGAAGTAAACTTGGTTTTATAGAAGCAAACTTATTTTTTGGTTTAAATGATAATGATATTAAAAAGAATTTGATTGGGATATTAAAAGACTTATGAAAATCACTATAGTTGGCACTGGATATGTAGGTTTAGTCTCAGGGGCGTGTTTTGCTGAGTTTGGCGTAAATGTAGTTTGTGTAGACAAAGATGTTGAAAAAATTAAAAAACTTCGGAAAGGAATTATTCCAATTTTTGAGCCTGGATTAAAAGAGTTAGTTCGTAAAAATATAGAGGAAAAAAGATTATTTTTTGAATGCAACTTATCATCTTCCATTAAAGATACATCAGCTATTTTTATTGCAGTTGGAACTCCTTCTAGAAGAGGAGACGGTCATGCCGATCTAAGATATGTATTTGCTGCGGCTGAAGAGATAGCTTCTTGTCTTAAGAATTATGCAGTTATTGTAAATAAATCAACTGTTCCGATTGGAACAGGAAAAAAAGTATCAGAGATAATAAAAAGGAAAAATCAAAAACTTGATTTTGATGTTGCCTCAAATCCCGAGTTTTTAAGAGAAGGCTCTGCTATTAATGATTTTATGAGACCGGATAGAGTTGTAATTGGCTGTGAGAATGATAGAGCAAAGAATATTTTAAAAGAATTGTACAGACCTTTATATCTTTTAGAGACTCCAATTTTATTTACAAAAAGAGAAACCGCTGAATTAATTAAATATGCTGCTAATTCATTCTTAGCTACAAAGATTACATTTATAAATGAAATATCAGATCTTTGTGAAAAGGTAGGTGCAGATGTTAGTGATGTTTCAATCGGTATAGGATTAGATGGTAGAATAGGAAAGAAGTTTTTACACCCAGGACCAGGATATGGAGGGTCTTGTTTTCCTAAGGATACACTTGCACTGGTAAAAACAGCTCAAGATTATAAATCTCCCCTTAATCTGGTTGAGCAGGTTGTTAAAAGTAATAAAAATAGAAAAAAATCTATGTATAAGAAAATTTTAAAAGTTCTACCAAAAAATAATAAAAGCAAGACTATTTCAATTTTAGGTCTAACCTTTAAACCAAATACAGATGATATGAGGGACAGCCCTAGCCTAGACATAATACCTTCTTTAATAGATAAAAACTGTGAAGTTAAGGTTTTCGACCCAGAAGGAATGAAAGAAGCAAAAAAATCCTTATCTGCCTACAAAAATAAAATTTCTTGGTGTAAAAATCCATATGATGCATCAAAAAATTCTGATGCATTAGTAATTTTAACTGAATGGAATCAGTTCAGGGCTTTAGATTTGGCAAAACTGGGAAAATTTTTAAAAAATAAATTAATTATCGATTTTAGAAATATATACAATCCTATTGAAATTAGAGAAAAAGGGTTTGAATATCACTCTATTGGTCGAGGTCATGTTAAATGAAAGTAAGCCACAGATTTGATAAATCAATTATAAGGTCTTACGATATTAGAGGAATTTTCAAAAAAACTCTTTTTGAAAAAGATGCTAAAGTTATAGGACAATTATTCGGCTTAAGAATTGGTAAGGGTAATACTGTAAATATTGGTTATGATGGTAGACATTCATCAGAAGCATTAAAAGAAAGTCTTATAAAAGGTTTATTAGAAACCGGGGTTAATATTTGTGAGATAGGGCTTGTTCCTACTCCTCTATTATATTTTTCATGCTTTAAAAATCACTCTAAAGGTGGAATAATGATAACAGGGTCTCATAACCCAAAAGATTATAATGGATTTAAATTTGTTCTAGATAATTTGCCTTTTTATGGAGAGGATTTAAAAAAATTAGAGAGAGATGCAAAAGACTTTTCTATTTCTATTCATCTAGGAAAGAAAACAAAATTTAATTTTCAGGATGAATATATTGAAAATATTTTTAAAAATTATCACCAAAAAAAAGAAATAAATATTGTTTGGGATTCAGGTAATGGTTCTGCAGGAAAGGTAATGAAAAAACTTTCTGAAAATATTTCTGGAAAACAAAAACTTTTATTTTGTGAAATTGATGGAGATTTTCCAAATCATCATCCAGACCCTTCATTACCTGATAATTTGTCATTTTGTAAGAAAGAAATTATTGATAATAATTTTGACCTTGGTATAGCTTTTGATGGTGATGGGGATAGGATAGGGGTTGTAGACGATAAAGGAAGAATTGTCCCTGGTGATATACTTTTATTGATCTTAGCAAAAGAAGTAATTAAGAAAATCAATAAAGCAATTGTTATTGGTGATGTAAAATGTAGCCAAGTGCTTTTTGACGAGGTTGAGGCGCTTGGTGCTAAATCTATTATTTCTAAAACAGGTCATAGTCATGTAAAAATTAATATGAAAAAATATAATGCTGATATTGCAGGTGAAATGAGTGGGCATATTTTTTACAGTAAAAATTATGGCTTTGATGATGCATTATTTGCAGCTGTATAATTAATAAAAATTTTAGCTAATTCCAGCCTCAAATTATCTGAAATTATTGATGAAATTCCAAAATTATTCAATACTCCTGAAATTAGATTAGATTGTGACGATGAAAGAAAATTTGAGCTTATAGAAAAAATTTCAATAAAGCAAAAAAAAATTGGTAAGAAAATTATTGATGTCGATGGATTGAGAGTTGTTTCAAAAGATGGGTGGTGGTTGTTAAGAGCCTCTAATACTCAACCAAGTATTGTATTAAGATGTGAGTCAAAAAGTTCGGGTGGTCTTTCTGAGCAGTTAGAAGAAGTTAAAAGAGCAATAGAAGAATTTGATAAACCTATTTCTAAAAAAATTTTGGTTGAAAATTAGAGTAGATTTTTTTAATTTATACATTAAATAATTTAATTATGACCGGCGAAAATAAACTTAGTTCGACTGATATAATTACTCAAGAAAAAGTTGAATTAAAAAAACCCAAACTTTATAGAGTAATTTTGTTAAATGACGACTACACACCCATGGAATATGTGGTACAATTACTAAAAATTGTTTTTAAAAAAAGTGAAAGTGAGGCCGTGAATATAATGTTAATGGTGCATAAAAAAGGTTCAGGTATTTGTGGTATTTTTACCAAAGAAATTGCTGAAACTAAAGTCGAAACAGTTTTAAAAATGGCTAAAAGCGATCAACATCCATTAAAATGTATAATGGAGGCAGATTAATGATTTCTGATGAATTAGAAAAAACTCTTCAAAGAACTCAAAAGTACGCAAAATCTTTCAAGCACCAATATATGACTTTAGAGCATTTACTATTGTCAATGCTAGATGATGATGATGTGCTTAAAGTCATGAATGCTTGCTCAGTTGACATTAAATCCTTGAGAAGTAAGTTAGAAAAATTTGTAGAATTGAATCTTAAAGATCTTATATCTACCTCTTCCGAAAATGAAATAAAACCGACGCTAGGTTTTCAAAGAGTAATTCAAAGAGCTGTTATTCATGTTCAATCATCAGGAAAAGAAGAAGCTACTGCTGCAAATGTTCTCGTCGCCATTTTTAGCGAAAGAGAATCTCACGCAGTTTACTTTCTACAGCAACTAAACCTAAATAGATTAGACGTAGTAAATTTTTTATCTCATGGAATCGAAAAAAATGAAGAAGAAGAGATATTTGAAGATGCTAGCAGCGATGGTGCTGAAAAAAATCAAAAGCAAAAATCTAATGATGCAATTGAAAACTACTGTGTTAACTTAAATATGAAAGCTATTAATGGAAAAATCGACCCCATAATTGGCAGAGAGGCTGAAATTAATAGAACTATTCACGTTTTAGCAAGAAGAAATAAAAATAACCCAATTTTTGTTGGAGATCCAGGAGTTGGTAAAACTGCTCTTGCGGAGGGACTTGCTTTAAAAATTACAAAGGGAGATGTTCCATCAATTTTAAAAGAATCAAAAATTTTTTCCTTAGATCTTGGTGCTTTATTAGCTGGTACAAAATTTAGAGGCGACTTTGAAGAAAGATTAAAAAAAGTAATAGATTTTTTTCAGAAATTTGAAAAATGTATACTTTTCATTGATGAAATTCATACGCTTATTGGGGCTGGTGGAACAAGCTCTGGATCAATGGATGCATCAAATATATTAAAACCAGCTTTAACTAAAGGTAATTTCAAATGTATTGGTTCAACAACTTACAGTGAATATAGAAATTATTTTGAGAAAGATCGAGCTTTATGTAGAAGATTTCAAAAGATTGATATAGATGAACCTTCGATTGAAGACTCTATAAAAATTATTGATGGTGTAAAAAGTTATTATGAGAGTTTTCATGGAGTCGAGTTTGAAGAAGATTGTTCTAATGAGGCCGTGAATTTATCAAAAAAATACCTTATTAATCTGAAGTTACCTGATAATGCTTTGGACGTAATTGACGAGGCGGCAGCAGCCATAAAAATAAATGAGAAAAGAACACAAAAGAAAATTAATAAAACTGATATTCAAAATACAATTTCAAAAATAGCAAATATACCTGAAAATACAATTAAATCAGATGATAAAGTGAAACTTAAAAATCTTGAAAGAGATTTAAAAACATTGATTTTTGGACAAGATAAAGCAATTAAAATTGTCTCTTCAGCTATAAAGTTATCTAAAGTAGGTCTTAGAAACAAAGATAAACCTATTGGCTCTTTTTTATTCTCGGGTCCTACTGGAGTGGGTAAAACTGAACTTACTAAGCAATTAGCCAATATTATGAAGATGAATTTTGTAAGATTTGATATGTCTGAATATATGGAAAGACATAGTGTTTCAAAGTTAATAGGGGCGCCTCCAGGCTATGTTGGTTTTGATCAAGGCGGATTATTGACTGATTCAGTTGATAAAAATCCTTATTCTGTAGTTCTCCTTGATGAAATAGAAAAAGCACACCCTGATTTATTTAATATTTTGCTTCAAGTAATGGACTATGGAAAGTTAACTGACCATCTTGGAAAAAAGGTAGATTTTACTAATGTTATTTTAATTATGACTAGCAATATTGGTGCTGAAGATCTTGTAAAGGAAAATGTAGGTTTCCTAGGAGATAGTAGTAATAAGGATAATCACAAAGCTATTACTAAGTTTTTTAGCCCAGAATTCAGAAATAGATTAGATTCTATTGTTAACTTTGCAATGTTAAATAAGCAAAACTCAATTAAAGTTGTTGAAAAGTTTTTGATGGAGTTGGAATTAATGCTTATGGATAAAAATATATCACTTAATATAGGAGAAAAGGCAAAATCTAAATTGTTAGATTTGGGCTTTGATTTAGTTAACGGTGCAAGACCAATGGCTAGGGTAATTGAAGAAAAAATTAAGATCCCATTAGCGGACCTAATGCTCAAAAAGAATAACAAATTAGATAACGTAAAGATTGATTTTTGCACAAAAAACAAAAAATTTAAATTCTCCTTTACTAATAACAAGAAAAAATTAATTACAATCTTTAGTGAAGGGTGAGTATGATTTTAGATATTCTAGATTTTCTAATACTTTAATGTTTTCTTTATATAAAAAAGCCTTAATAGGTTCTTTAAGTTTTTGATTATTAAACCAATGATTACTGTATGTTAAGCAGGGAAGATAACCTCTGGAAATTTTATGTTCTCCTTGGGCACCAGCCTCAATCTTACTTATTTTTTTTTTTATTGCATATTCAATTGCTTGATAATAACAAAGTTCGAAATGAAGGTATGGTATGTTTTTTAGGCAACCCCAGTATCTTCCGTACAATGTATCATCACCAATAAAATGTATGGAACACCCTAAAAGACTTTCTTCGTGATATGCAGAAATTAATAATATGTTTTTTACACAAGGAGAGTTTATGAGATTTCTAAAAAAATCTAAATTTAGGTAAGGTCTAGACCATTTTTTATCAATTGTATTCATGTAGCATTTATAAAGGTTAATAATATCTTTTTCTTTAATTTTATTTCCCTCTAGATGAACAAAATTAATTTTCTTTTCTTTAAGGAAAGTCCTTTCTTTAAGAATATTTTTTTTTTTTCTGCTTTTCATTGAATCTAAAAAATCTTGAAAATCTGTAAATGATTTATTTAACCAATGATATTGAATTCCAGTTCTCTTTAAAAAATCATATTTGTCAAGTTCCATTGAGAGCTCCTTGCTTATAAAATTTGCATGAAATGACGAAATTTTTTTAAAAGTTAAAAAATCTTTTAAGGGTTCTACTATATTTTTAATTTTTAAAATTTTCTTAGAATAAATGAATTTAATTCTATTAACTGGTGTAAAGGGGATTCCAGACAAAAATTTTGGAAAATATTCAGACCCTACTTGATAATATGCTTGTTCAAAAACCTGGTCAAAAATATATTCACCAAAAGAGTTTAATTTTTTATAGTTAGGGACAAAACCTATAATCTTATTTTTTTCTTTAAATATTATATGCTCTGGGATCCAACCAGAAGCTGAATCCGTGCAATTTGAGTCCTCTAATAATTTAAAAAAATGAAAATCAAGAAATGGTGAAGAATCATAAAAATTTTCTTTGCAAAAATCTCCAGCACTTTCAATCGAAGAAATAGATTCTATCGCCATTTGTTAAGATATAGAAAATATTCCTTCTATTTCAACCGGAGAATTTAAAGGTAAACTAGAAACACCTATAGCAGTTCTACTATGGTGACCGTTTTCTCCTAATACTTCAACTATAATATCTGAAGATAAATTTAGAAGAGATGGATGATCTTTAAAATCCTCATCACAATTAAAATATCCTTTAATGTTACAGCAGGACAATTTTGAAACGTCGTTATCAATATCTTCAATACAATCGTTCAAATTCCACAGAAGGTTAGATGTGGCTATTTCTATCGAATTTTTTAATAAGTTAATGTCATATTTTTCTTTTATTTTCCCAGCATTCTCAACTCCATTTTCAGTCAAGGCTAATTGACCAGAAATAAAGATTAGATTTTGACGTAAAATATAAGGCTTATAATTGGCTAGGGTTTTATTTTTTGGAAGAAATCTTTTTATTTGTAATAAATTGAGTTTTGTTTTTAGATAATCATTCATCAATTTTGTGATTGCATGTTAAACATTTAAATTTTTTCGCTTCTTTATACATTGTAAAATTTCCACATTTATCGCAAGGATCACCTTCAAATTGGTAATGATTTTGAATTTTTTCGGCCTCAGATTTTTCATTTTCATTAGTTATTAATGTAAGATTGTTATCGAAGACTTTTTTTCTTATGTATCCTTTGCTTGCAAACTCTTTTAGAACAATTTCCGCATCTTTTTTATTATTTTTTACATATTCATTAGGAATAAGTTCAGTTGTTTGATTTTGGTCATGGTTACTAAAATCATCTCTTCCAAGATAGGATATGGCTAACTCTTTGAAAATATAATCAAGCACTGAAGTGGAAAACTTAATCTCTGTATTTCCATGAACCTGTCCACTTGGTTCGAATCTTGTAAAAGTAAATGCTTCTACGAACTCTTCTAAAGGAACACCATATTGAAGACCGATGGAAACTGAAATTGCAAAGTTATTCATCAAACTTCTAAACGCTGCTCCTTCTTTGTGCATGTCAATAAAGATTTCACCAAGTGATCCATCCATATATTCGCCTGTTCTTAAATAAACCTTATGTTTGTTGATTGAAGCTTTCTGTGTGTAACCTTTTCTTCTATGAGGAAGTTTTCTTCTATTTACATTAGTTGAGATTGCAGAATCTTTACTTCTTAGACTTTGAATCTGACTAATGAGTATTTTTGAATCTTTATCTACTTTTTTTAGTATAATTTTTCTATTATTTTCAGTTGCAGAACTGAGGTGATTTTGAATTTTATCAATAAAATTGTCGATAAAGTTTTTTAAATCGTTATATTTATCCATATAATTAATTTAATTGAGTTAGATTTTTTAAATGAGTTTATCATATAATTCTTGGTTTTTTAAAGTATATTGTAATATTTTTACAAAAAAAGTTGGTAAAGATGATTACGGTAATACTTATTTCGTGAAAAGGAGAGTTTCTCCAAAAAATAATTTTAGACAAAGACGCCTAGTTATTTATAATGGAGCAGTAGAGGCAAGCAAAATTCCTCAAGAATGGAATGCTTGGTTACACCATATGACAGATGAAGTGCCTAAAACTAGCTCTAAAAAACTATCTTGGATCAAAGATCATGTGCCTAACTTAACAGGGACACCCTTTGCTTACGAATATAAAGACAAAAAAGATTCATCTAAAATAAAAAACGTTTATTCTATATGGAAACCAAAATGAAATTGAAAGTTAAAAAATTTTTCTTTGGTTTTATAACCTTTGTAATAATTTTAAACCTGATAGTTTCAAAAAAAGAAGCAAATAATAATGATTACAACAATTTTAATGCAACATTTAATAAAATTGACGGTGTCAACGTTGGAACGGATGTTGTTATATCAGGAATAAAGGTTGGTCAAGTACAGAAAATATTTCTAAAAGATAGTTTTCCCAAAATCTTTGTATCTGTTAAAAAAGGAATAAAGATAAATGATGATTCATCTTTATCTATTCAAACGGATGGGCTTTTTGGAAAAAAATTTCTAATAATAGAGATAGGTGGAAGCGAGAAATTTTTAAAAGACGGAGATAAATTTTCTTTTACTGAAGATTCCATTGTTATAGAAGAACTTTTGCAAAAGATAATAGAAATAGGTGAAAAGAATAAAGAAATATGAAGCAAAATTATATTGAAACAATTTTAGGAGGATTTACTGTAATAATCGCTATATTATTCTTCGCTAAGTTTCTAAATGCCAATATTGATAAAAAATCTGATAGCACTTATTTACTTAAAGCAAAATTTCTAAAAGTAGGTGGCATAATGATAGGTAATGATGTAAAACTCAGTGGTGTCAAAGTCGGGGTTGTAAGTGATGTTCGGCTCGATGAGGACTACTTTGCAGAAGTTGTATTCAAAATATATTCTGACATAATGATTCCAAAAGAAATATCAATTGAAGTATCCAGTGATGGGATACTTGGAAATAAATATTTATCACTCACGCCACTAAACAGAGATTCTAAAGTTTTTTTGGATAACAATTCTGAAATTAAAAATGTAAAGGATTTTCAGTCAATAGAAGATCAAGTCAGCAAAATTATATTTTTAGCTACACAATGAAATGAACAAAATTGAAGATAAAGAATTTTTATGGATAGATAAAACTAAAAAAGTTATCTCTTGTGAAGAAACCAATAAAGTTCTTAACGAAAATTTTTCAGAAATTTCATCTATAATTCAGAACTCATTTGATGATGCCATACTAATTGGATGTGATGAAAATGATTTTAAGAGAAAATTAGAAAGTCTTATTAAAAACTTAGAATTTTCAATTGGAAAAAAATGAAAATCTTATTATTGGTAAACTTTATTTCAATAATTTGGACTGACTTAATATTTTCCCAAGAAATAGAATGTCAAGGTGCGGTATTGAGAATTTTAAATAAAACTACTAACGAAAAAATATTTTATACAGTTCCTCTTTCTCAAACAATTGAACTTCATAACTCAACTATAGTTGTGCATAGATGTGTAAAGATTGAATATGAAGGTACAAATGATGACGTAGCATTGCTGATGCACAAGTTTAACGAGAGTGGAGCGCAAGAAAAATTTTTTTTTGGCTGGATTTTTAATTCTTCTCAATATATCAATTCTCCAAATAATCCTGTTTATGATATTAAACTTCAAGAGTGTTTGGAGGAAGATCCAATTTTTTTAAAAAATAAAGAATCTATTTAAAAATAACATTCAATAAAGTTGTTTAATCTAACAGGAAAATCATGGTTTTTATAAAATTTATTCTCTCTCAAAATTTCTTGATATTTTTTTCTTGAAATTTTCTTGGTTCCAAATTGTTTTAAATGTTCTGAATAAAATTGTGTGTCGATGAATTCAAATTTAGCCTGTTTAAGTAAAGCTGCAAGATAGGTAAGTGCAACTTTGCTTGCATTCTTTTCTGTGCTGAACATACTTTCACCGCAAAATATTTTACCGATTATTATACCATATAATCCTCCAACTAAAGAGCCTTTAGAAAAGCATTCTATTGATTTAGCAAAGCCTAGTTCATGAAGTTTAATATAATTATCAATTATTTGTTCATTTATCCAAGATGTATTTCGATATTTATTCTTGGCACAAAGTTTTATTACCTTTTCAAAACTACTGTTTATTTGAATATTATATTTTTTTTTTTTAATCACTTTCCATAAACTTTTTGAAACTTTAAATTCCTTAAGATCTATTATTCCTCTTTCTTTTGGTTCCACCCAATAAATATAAGGATCATAATTTGAATCTGACATCGGAAAGAGGCCTTTTTGGTAAGCTTTAAGAACTAAATCAGTAGATAAAAACATTTTTACTTAGGAATTCAGCTTATCATACCAGCTTATATCATAATTAGCTTTATAAAAATCTTTGTGGTTCAGAATTTTTTTTAGAACCTGAATATTTGTATCAATGCCCTCTATAACATATTCATCGAGTGCTCTTTTTAGGCGCATTATACACTCTTGTCTATTTTTACCCTTTGATATTATTTTCGAAATAAGGCCATCATAAAAAGATGTAACACTACAACCTGAATATAAAAGTGAGTCTATTCTTATTCCGGGCCCACCTGGTGGATGATAAGTTGTTACAAGGCCAGTGGATGGAAACATAGTTATCGGGTTTTCAGCGTTGATTCTGCACTCGATGGAATGACAAGTCTTAATTATATCACCCTGAGATACTGAAAGTTTTTGGCCAGATGCAACGTTTATTTGTTCTTTAACCAAATCAATATTAAAAACTTCTTCTGTTACAGTATGCTCAACTTGAAGTCTAGTATTAATTTCGATGAAGAAAAATTCTCCATTGCTGAATAAAAATTCTACAGTACCTAAATTTTTATAACCTACTTTCTTGAATGCTTTCATTGTTATATCACAAACTTTTTCTCTTTCACTCACACTTATAGCTGGGCTTGGACACTCTTCTATGATTTTTTGATTTCTTCTTTGAATCGAACACTCTCTTTCTCCTATATGAATAAGATTGCCACTCTCGTCACCTATGATTTGAACTTCAATATGTTTTGGGTTTTCAATGAATTTTTCAATATAAACATTGTCATTTCCAAAACTTTGAATTGTTTCTTTTTTTGCAAGTAAAAAATTATCTTTAAGATCTTTCTCTTCAAATACCTTTTTTATGCCTCTACCTCCACCTCCATTGCTTGCCTTAATAAGAACAGGATAACCTATCTCTTTAGATATAGTTTTAGCCTCTGAATAACTTTTTATATTTTTTTTACTTCCTGGAATAATGGGAAGACCAATTTCTTTAGCAAAGTTTTTGGCTTTAACTTTATCCGACATTTTTTCTATGTGTTCATGATCTGGGCCAATGAATTTAAAACCATGATCATTTACTATTTTAGCAAAACTCGCATTTTCTGAAAGCATTCCAATCCCAGGATGAATTGCGTCAACATTTGCAATTGTTGCTGCAGAGATTATTGAGGGTATATTTAAATAAGAATTTTTAATTTGAGGCGGACCTATGCACACACTTTCGTCTGCTAATCTTACAAACATCTCTTTTTCATCTGCTGTTGAGTGAACAACCACGGTTTTTATTCCTAATTCTTTGCATGCTCTCAGAATCCTTAGAGCTATTTCACCTCTGTTTGCAACTAAAACCTTTTTAAGCATTACTCGATCAGAACAAGAGGTTCTCCAAATTCTACAGGAGCTTCATTTTTTATGAATATTTTTTTGACAGTACCATCTCTATCAGCAACTATTTCGTTCATTGTTTTCATGGCCTCAATAATTAATAAGACTTGTCCTATTTTAACACTTTGTCCAACCTCAATAAATTGTTTAGATCCTGGTTCAGGACTTAAGTAAGCAGTTCCAACTAAAGGAGATTTTAGTGAAGCTTCTGGCTTTTCTGCAATTTTTTCTTTGTTTGAATTTACTACATCTTTTCCAGAAATTAATGGTTTTTTGATTTCATTCAAATTTTTTTTAAGTTTATATGAGAATTTTCCGTTAGAAATCTCTAACTCTGAAAGATTATTTTTCTCCATGAGTTTTGAAATCAGACCTACATCATCGATAATTTTTTTGTCTATTTTTGTCATTTTATAAGTATTTAAATGAAGTTATTGCAACTTGGTACACATCTGTTCCAAACCCAGCTATAATACCATCAACAACTGGGCTTATAAAAGATTTTTTTCTAAACTCTTCCCTTTTATAAATATTAGATATATGAACTTCAATTTTAGGAACTTTTAATACTTTAAGAGCATCATGTATTGCGATAGAAGTGTGAGTAAAAGCGCCTGCGTTAATTATTATACCTTCAAATTTTTTTGATTGGTGAAGTTTATCAATGATTTCACTTTCGGAATTACTTTGAAAGAAATGTAGTTCCAACCCATCATTCTTAAAATTTTTAATACATTCTTCTTCTATTTGTTTTAGTGTTTTTTTACCATAGATTTCAGTCTCTCTTTGTCCAAGAAGATTCAGATTAGGTCCATTAATTATTATTATTTTTTTCATTTTATTTCTTTTTTTTCATTTCGTATTCTAAATCAGACAATTTTTTGATAAGAGATCTGTCTTTCGAAATTTTTTTTGCTCTATCAATGTGTATTTTAGCATTTTCAAATTTATTTAATAATATATATTTTTCAGCAAAAGCATAAGATGAATAGTCTAATTTTTTTAATTTTCCATAATTTAAACCTAAATAATGCCATGCATCAATTGGAAATTCATCTTTTTTTATATATGACCATAGTAAATTAATAGATTTTTCTTGATTAACCTTTATATTACTATGATATAAGGATTTCGCTAAAAATAACTTAAATTCTTTTTCATTTGGTAACATTTGATTTGATATTGAGAAAGCTTTAATTGCTTTTTTAAACATTCCAGTTTCATAGTACATTTGACCCTTTAGTTCATAAAAGTAGGGATTTTTTGAATCCAATTGGATGCATTGATTTATTAGTGATATTGCATCATTAATTTTCCCAATTTTATAATTGTTTAAGGCATAGGCGTATAAACTTTCAATGCCTTTTTTTTGGGGGTATATAATAGCTATTTGCTCTGATGATAGGAAAAATCCGTTTAATTTAGATTTAGCTAGTTTAAATCTATAATCTAATTCATCGTATTGTTTTAATTTCTGTCCTTCAAAATTTATCTTAATGTTCCTTATTCTTTCTGTCGATAATGGGTGTGTAAGAAGGTATGGATTAAGTTTTTTTATTTTTTCGTTTCTTTGTATTTGCTCAAAGACATTTATAATACCTTGAAGGGAAAAACCATTTCTTTTTAATAATCTTATAGCAGTTTGGTCTGCTAAGGATTCTTGTGATCTTGAAAAAGCTAGAAGTTTTGTTGTACTTAAATGTTGTCCACCCATAAGCAATGCTGAACCAGCATTATAAGCCCCACTAGCAATCGCTCCAATAGCTAGTATAGAAGATAAAATATTGATATTTGAAGTTTTTTCCATGGCCATTTGTCTTTTTTGGAAATGTCCGCCGATTATATGACCAATTTCATGAGAAATAACACCAGCAAGATCGTCCACTCCTTTGCTTTTAAGTAGAAGCTCAGTTGTAAAGAAAAATTTCTTATCTGGAGTTACTAATGCATTTATATATTTTTTATTATCAATATAAAAAGTTAATTTTTGTTTCTCGAGTTCTGTATTTTTTATTAATATTTTACTTATATCATAAAGAAGGTTTTCGATTTCTGCATCTCTTACTACATTGATTGAATTAGCTTTGACTAGATTAAAAAAACTGAATATTACAAAAGTTATTAGTATTCTCATGAAAATTAGTTTAATTTACACCTTTAAAATAAATGACAAATAAAACATATTATCCAGCATCCAGATCAAATATAGATTCATTTTATGTTATGGATCTATTATATAGAGCAAATAAACTAGAAGCGAATGGTAAAAAAATTTTTCACCTTGAGTTAGGGGAACCTAAACCTCAAACACCAAAAGATGTTCTGAGGGAAGCTTCAAAGTTGGCCAAACAAAATTTACCTGGCTATACACCATCTAATGGGATAGAAATTTTAAGAGAGAAAATTACCAGTTTTTATCTTTCAAAATACAAATTAAAAATTGATAAAAACCAAGTTTTTGTAACCACAGGTTCATCTGGTGCTTTTTTATTAACTTTTTTATCTTGCTTTGACTCTGGTGATAAGGTTGGAATTTTTAACCCAGTCTATCCTGCCTATCGAAATATTTTAAAATCTTTGAATGTTGAAGTTATTGAAATTTATCCAAAAAATAGTGAAATTAATAAAATTGACATTTCAGCTATTTCTAAATTAGATATTGATGGTTTAATAATTTCTAATCCAAATAATCCAAATGGACAAACTTTCTCAAAAGATGAGATGGATTTTATTTATAAACATTGTGAAAAAAAAATATAAAACTTGTATCTGATGAAATATATCATGGCATTGAGTTTGAAAATTTAGTTGATTCAATGTTAAATTTTGGAAAAAATACAATCGTAATCAATAGTTTCTCTAAATTTTTTTGTATGCCTGGTTGGAGGTTGGGTTGGGTTATAATTCCAGAAACGCTTACTAAAAACTTTTTAAAATTATCTCAAAATCTTTTTATATCCTCAGGGAATATTGCACAGTATTCTGCTATTAAAGTATTTGATTGCATAGATGAACTTAAAAATTTAGTCCAACAATACCATTTCACAAGAAATGAAGTTAATAAGATTCTTTCAAAAATACCTTTAATTAATTATGTAAAACCGTCAGGTGCCTTTTATTATTATCTTGATATAAGCAAAACAAAATTGGATTCATTTAGTTTTGTAAAAAGATTAATGGACGAAACAGGTGTGGTTCTTACTCCAGGTATTGATTTTGACAAAAAGAATGGAAATAAAACTGTAAGATTATCTTTTTCTTCAGAAACAAATCTAGTTATTGAAGGAGTTGGTAGAGTTTATAATTGGTTCAAAAAAAATTATTGATTCCACCAACCTTGTCTTTTTTCTACTTTTTTCTCATTGTCTTTTGGTAGAACCTCTAAAGCTCGAATTTTTTTATTTTTATGAGGTAATTTTTTTTCATCCTTTAAATCTTTTTTATTACCATCACCAAAATCTTTTGCTTTAGCTCTGTAACTAACTCTTTTTTTTATTGGTAAAACTTCAACTTTTTCCTTGATATCTTTTTTTTCAGTCTTCGCACCAGAAATTTTAAGATAATCTGTGAAGTTTTCAATATTACTTCTTTCATGACAATTTTTATAGAGAATTTCTGTTGCAGAGCATACTAAATATTCATTTTCTTTTAAGTTAGGATAATGAACTGTTAATACCTTTTTGGAAAGTAAACTTGTTTTACTGCCATTAATCTTCTTATTGATTTCTTCATAAAGTTTTTCGCCTGTTAATAGAAAGAGATTTTTATAACTGACATTATATGAAAATTCATTACAAACCCTAAATAACTGTTCTAGTAAAAAATTTATTGAAGTTATGCTTCCATAACCATTACATGTGTGACAGCGTGAAGACATAACAGTATCTGTCGTAACTTTAAGCCTTTGTCTTGATAGCTCTAACAATCCAAAATTACTGATTCTTCCTATTTGAACTCTTGCTCTATCATCTTTAATATATTCTTTTAGCTTTCTTTCAACTTTTATATTATGACCTCTCTCAAGCATGTCTATGAAATCTATTACAATTAAACCAGCTAAGTCTCTAATTTTAAGCTGTCTACTAATCTCCTCCGCAGCTTCTAAATTTGTTTTGAAGGCGGTATCTTCAATGTTTCTTTGCTTGGTATATTTTCCAGAATTAATATCTATAGAGACAAGTGCTTCTGTTTGATTTATTACTAGATAACCTCCCGATTTTAGGTTTACAGTAGGATTATTTATACCAATAATTTTCTTTTCGAGACCAAACGAAGAAAATAAAGGTTTTTTCTCTTTGTAAAGTTTTAAAGTTTTTAAAGAGTTGGGCATAAATTGTTTAATAATCTCTCGCGATTTTTTAAGAGTGTTATTGTCATTTATGAGAATTTCATTAAATGAAGAATCAAAATAGTCTCTTAAACATCTTTTTATTATATTATCTTCTTCATGTATTAAGCAAGGAGCATTGGATTTAATGGTTTTAGATGTTATTTCAGACCACAATTTTATTAAAGAACTATAATCTCTTTTAATTTCTTTAATGCCCATAACCTGTCCAGCAGTTCTAATTATAACCCCCATTCCTTTTTTAATGTTAAGCTTGCTTAAAATATCTTTAAGTTTTTTACGTAATTTAATATCTTCAACTTTTCTTGATACCCCACCTCCCTTATTGGTATTTGGCATCAAAACACAATACTTACCAGCTAGCGAAAGTCTTGTAGTTACAGCTGCTCCTTTATTTCCTCTCTCCTCTTTTACAACTTGTATAAGTATTACTTGATTACTTTTTATTACTTCTTGAATACTATATTTTCTATGAAAAACTACTTGGGGCTTCTTAGATGAGGGTTTGAACTTTTTTCTTCTTCTTATTTTTGTATTTGGAAACTCATCTATTGGTTTATAATTAAAAAAATCAAATACTTTGGACAAAAAACCATTTTGATTAGATAAATCTTTATTGTTATCCTCTTCGTCACTTGATCTATTTTCAGAAAACTCATCATCTTCGCCATCATCGTCATCGTCATCAAGTGGTATTGTTTTTGAGGCTTCTAATTCTTGTTGAAGTAATTTTTTTTTATCTGCAGTAGGAATTTTAAAGTAATCCGGATGAATTTCATTATATGCTAGAAAACCATGTCTATTTCCACCATAATCTACGAAGGCGGCTTGTAAGGATGGTTCAACCCTTACAATCTTAGCTAAATAAATATTTCCTTTAATTCTTTCATTTTTAATTTTCTCTGATTCATAGTCAATAAGACTGCTTTCCTGAATCATAGCAACTCTGATTAAATCCTTTTGAGATGCGTCAATTAACATTTTCTTCTTCATTTTAATAATTCCTTAAATTCTTAAAGTTTTGTAAATATATAATATACGAAAAAAAAAAAAAAAAAATCGAAGATATTGATTTTTTTTAAAAAAAAAACACTATATTTAGTATAATTAACTTATTTTTAAATTGATCAACTTTTTTAAACTCATTTTACTTTTTATTATCTATTGTAATCAAGCATATTCTAATGAATTAGTAAATTTAAGATTTGGTTCTAATGAGGAAAAAAAAAGAATTGTTTTAGATTTTTCAGAGGATACACCATTCAATCATAAGGTTTTAGAAAAAAAAATTGAAATCACCTTTAATAAGAAAATAAAGATAAATAATAAAATTAATATTGAAAATAATGGAGTTAAATTAAAGTATGATGAAAAAACAAATAAAATAATTTTAATTTTTAAAAAAAATATTTTTTCAACAAATGTTTATTTACTTAAAAAAAAGAAAAATCTTCATTCAAGAATAGTCATTGATTATTTTGACAAAAGCAAAAGGAAAAGAATTGTAATAATAGATCCTGGTCATGGAGGGAAAGATTCTGGAGCAGTCGGACTTTATAAAAATCTTGAGAAGAATATTACTTTGAAAGTTGGTTTATTACTTAAAGATGAGTTTAAAAAGAAAACTGATTACAAAATAATATTAACAAGAGAAAAAGATTATTTTATTAAACTTAGGAAAAGAACAAAAATAGCTAAGCAAAACAATGCTGATATTTTTATTTCTCTTCATGCTGATTTTAATAAGAATTCGAGAGCCAGAGGAATCTCTTTGTACACTCTTTCTGAAAGAGCATCAGATAAAGAAGCTGCTGCCTTGGCAAGAAGAGAAAATAGATCCGATTTAATCGATGGTGTTGATTTATCAAGCGAAAGTTCTGAGGTAACATCGATACTCCTTGATTTAACAAAAAGAGATACGCTTAATCAATCAAGTTTATTAGTTAATTTTCTTATTGACGCTTTCAAAAAAGATATGAACCTTCTTCAAAGAACCCATCGCTACGCTGGTTTTGCAGTTTTGAAATCTTTGGATATTCCTTCAGTTTTAATAGAAATGGGTTATCTTTCTAATAAACATGATTCAAAGTTATTGATGACAGACAAATACCAAAAAAAATTATCCAAAAAAATTGTTAAAGCTGTTATTGATTATTTTAATTGGAAAGATAAAAATAATAGATAAAGTTATTGAATGTTAAGATATTTTAAAAACATTTTTTTCATTTTATTAAGTGCTTTAATATCAACCTTTCTTATTTTTATTTTTGTAATTTATATTTTTGGAAGAGATCTTCCTAATTTCGATAAATTATCCTTTTATCAACCAAGATTGGTTTCAAAAATTTATACATCTAATGGAAATTTTTTAGAGGATTACTCAAATGAAAATAGAATTTTTGCAAAATATGAAGAAATTCCAACTGAGTTGATAAATTGTTTTTTAGTCTCAGAGGATGTAAACTTTTATAATCATATTGGAATTGATGTAAAGGGGATATTTAGGGCATTTGTAAAAAATATTTTAAAAACATTTAGCAATAAGAGGTTAGAAGGTGCATCAACTATAACCCAACAAGTTGCAAAAAACTTTCTTCTTACCAATGAAATCTCCTACAGTAGAAAAATAAAAGAAATAATACTTGCACTTAGAATGGAAAAAGTACTCCAAAAAGAACAAATAATGGAACTTTATCTTAATGAAATTTATTTGGGTGGTGGTTCATATGGGATAAGGTCTGCCTCATTAAATTATTTCAATAAACCCTTATCTGATCTAGAGTTGGATGAAATGGCAATGTTAGCTGCTCTCCCAAAAGCTCCTTCTACTTATAATCCTTATAAAAATCCAATAAGAGCTTTAAAAAGGAGGAATTGGGTCCTAAAAAGATTATTGGATGAAAACTTTATTGATGCGCAGGAATTTTCTGCGATATTAAGTAAACCTATAAAATTATCGAAAAGTAAAAAAATTTTAAATAATAAAGCTTCATTTTTTAAAGAGGAAGTAAGAAGAGAAATAATTTCAATGTTTAATGAAAGTAAACTTTACGATAGTGGAATAACAATTATGACAAGTCTAGATGAAGATATTCAATTACAAGCAGAGGAATCTTTCAAGAAAGGTGTTAATGAATTCTCGAAAAGGAAAGGTTGGGAAGGTCCAGTTACTAATCTGGAAGTAAAGAAAGATTATTTAAAAAAAATAAAATCATTCAAAAGACCTGAGGGTTTATTCGATAAAACTCTTGGAATTATAACTAAAATTAAAAAGTCAAGCATAACAGTATTACTTCGAAACGAAAAAAAAATTGAGCTTAACAAAGAAAATATGAGTTTAATAAAAAAAAAAGACTTTAAAATTAAAAATAAATTTAAGATTGGAGATGTAATTGTTTTGAAATTTGATAAAAGTTCAAACAAATATAATCTTAGTCAAATTCCAAAAGTCAACGGTGGTCTTGTTGTTTTGGAAAATAAAACTGGAAGAATATTAGCAATGGTAGGGGGGTATGATTCTAGTTCCTCTTTCAATAGGTCAACTCAAGCTAAAAGACAGTTAGGGTCGTCGTTTAAACCAATTGTTTATCTGACTGCCCTTGAAAATGGTTATTCACCTGTAAGCAAAGTGTTAGATGCACCATTCGTAATTGATGATTTTTCAAAAGATGGAATTTGGAGACCAACAAATTATGGTGACAAATTTTATGGCTCAAGTACTTTGAGGTTGGGTATTGAAAAATCAAGAAATTTGATGACAGTTAGATTGTCAGATAGACTGGGTTTAGAAAAGATTGCAAAAATATCTGAAAATTTAGGAGTTTATGAGAAATTTCCATATCTAATTTCAAGTTCTTTAGGTTCATTGGAAAGCTCTCTTTTGAAAATTACAGCTGCATATGCTACCATAGCAAATGGAGGAAAAAAGGTAAGTCCAGTGATAATAGATGTAATTTATGATAATAACGGGAATTTTTTGTATAAAGGTGATATTAGAAATTGTATTAATTGTAAAATTGATTCAAGTATAGAAGCTAACACAACGTTAATTAATAATCTTCCTCTACCTGAAATTAAAAATAACAATGAAAATATTTTTTCAAGTGAATCAGCATATCAAATGACATCATTTTTGATGGGAGTTATTAAAAGAGGAACTGCAAAAAATATTAATGATTTTGATTTTCAAGTTGCAGGTAAAACAGGTACAACAAATGATAATCAAGATGCGTGGTTTATAGGTTATAATTCAGAAATTACTGTGGGTGTTTATGTGGGTTATGATGTGCCAAAGTCACTTGGAAGATTTGAAACTGGTTCTAGAGTTGCCGCACCAATATTTCACGATTTAATGAAAAAACTTTACGAGGATGTAAAACCAAAACCATTTGTAATTCCAGAAGACATAAAATTTATTAATATTGACCTTGATTCTGGTGAACCAAGTAATTTAAATTATATAACTGAAGCTTTTAAAAATAACTTTAAATTTAAAATGGATGAAATAAAAAATGAAGCAGACGAATTTGATTTTAAAGGATTTTACTAATGAATAATGACAACTCAGAATTAATTTTTAAAAATGAAGGTTTATTAAAAAACCTGAGGGGGTTTGTTTGAAAAGAAAAAAATTAAATTAGAGCTTGAAGAAATAAATGCTCGTCTAGAAAATCAAGAAAATTGGCAAAATCATAATTTGCTTAATAAAGACCTCAAGAGAAAAAATTATTTGGTTAATTTTATAAACTTGATAGAGGGAAATAGCAAATATTTAAAAGACACTATAGAATTGTTAGAAATTTCTTCAGAAAGTAATGACTTAGATCTAATCAATGATTTGAATCAAGAACTAAAAAAAATTGAAGGAATTTTGAGTAAACTCTATCTTGAAACATTAATGTCTGGTAAGGCTGATGCCAATAACTCGTTAATTGAAATTCATTCAGGTGCTGGTGGGGTTGAATCTCAAGATTGGGTTGCAATGCTTCTGAGAATGTATTCTAGATGGTGTGATTCAAGAGGTTTTAAAATTGAAATGGTAGATCAAAATGTGGGTGAAGAGGCTGGCTTTAAATCGGTTGCCTTTAAAATTGTTGGAGAAAATTCGTATGGCTGGTTAAAACATGAGAGCGGAGTACATAGACTAGTAAGAATTTCTCCATTTGATTCACAATCAAGAAGACATACAAGTTTTGCTTCAGTTTTTTGTTTCCCTGAGGTAGATCAAACTATTGAAATAGAAATTAATGAAAAAGATCTGAAGATAGACACATTTAGAGCTTCAGGTGCTGGAGGACAGCACGTTAATAAAACTGATAGTGCTATCAGAATAACTCATCTACCATCAAGAATTATAGTTCAATGCCAAAATAGTAGATCGCAGCATAGAAATAGATCAACTGCACTCGAAATGTTGAAATCTAAGTTGTATGAAAAAGAGCTTGCCAAAGAAGAAGAGGAAAATAAAAAGAGTAGATCTGAAAAAGGGGATATAGGTTGGGGCAACCAAATTAGATCATACATAATGCAGCCCTATACAATGGTAAAGGATCATAGAACAAAAACACAATTATCAGATGTAAATTCTGTTCTTGACGGAAAATTAGATTTTTTTTTAGAAAACCAATTGATCAAGCTTGTTTAATTACAAAATCAAGAACTTCTTCAACGTGACCTTTTACTTTTACGTTTCTCCAACATTTTATGAGTACAAGGTTTTCATCAAATAAGAATGTAGACCTCTCAATTCCCATATATTTTCTTCCGTACATTGATTTTTCCACCCAAGTTTTAAATTCATTACAAATCTCTAGATTTTCATCTGATACTAATTTAATTTTTAGTTTGTGTTTAGAAATAAATTTCTCGTGCTTTTCAATAGTGTCCTTTGATACGCCCAAAATTGAGGTATTATTTTCTTCAAACTTTTCTAAATTACTGCTAAAGCTTATAGCTTCCTTAGTACATCCTGGTGTATCATCTTTTGGGTAGAAATAGATGATCAATTTTTTTCCTAATAAATCTTTATTTGTGATTTTATCGTTATTATTTATAATAAAATTCAGTTCTTTTAGCTTTTGACCTATTTTCATAATAAATTAGTTTTTTATATTGTTTTTTTCATGTTAGTTATATTGGAAAAAAGAGATTATGGCATCAAAAAAAAATTTTAAAACATCATTATTAATATCTTTAGTATTTCTATTTTTGTTAACTTTGGTTTTTAGCTTCATATTTTTAATTTCTTTAAAACCATTAAAAGTTAATTTTTTAAATTATTTTGATAGAGAAAGTGAAATATTCAAAAAAATTAAAGTTGAAGAGATTGGTGATGTTTATCTAAGTTTTAATAAAGTATCAAAAAACTTTGAATTATTGATAGAAGATTTAGTGGTTGATAATTCTTACTTTCCAAATATTTTGATTGGCATAGATTTAACATTTAAAAAGAAAATATATGAATTGTCATTAAAGATTTTTGATGGTGATATAGAGGTTTATATACCAAAAAAATATAAAACAGTATCTGATGATTCTTCGTTATCATCAATATTAAAAAAAGAAATTAGTTTTTTAAATAAATTCAATTCTATCCAAATTGTTAATACTAAATTAAAAATTATTTTAGATGAGGATGTTCATAGAGAATATTTTGTTGACTTAAATTTAAATAGCATTGAGCTTATATGCTCCTTGTCAGAAGCAAGAGATTTAGAAAACTATTTATCTTTTGAGTTTATTAATAAAGATAATCAATATAACGTAAAACTTGATTCCAATAAGTTTAATTTTAACTTTTTAGAATATTTCTTTAGTTTTAATGATATTTCATTGGAAAATCTATATTTAACGGGATCATCTAGTTTTGTTATTGATCCTAACAAGTCAGTTCAGGATTTATTATTCAATTTGTCTCTTGATGGAAGTTTGAGTTATCCAACATATAATGGCTTGGAAAAAATAAATTTTTCTAATTCTCGAATTTATGGTGAGAAAAATATCGACACCGTAGATGTAATTTTAAATTTAAATCATTTTGAATCTCAATTTAAAACAGTTTTAAGGTTAAATTTAAATAATAAAAAATTATCAAAAGTTTACTTGGAGTTAGATAAAATCAAAGTTTCAGAATTACTAAAAATCTGGCCAAATCAATTTCAACCCTCTGTTTATTATTGGATGAAAGAAAATTCGAGTGGAAAAATCATTGATTTTGTTTTAAGTTCTCAAATTTTTGATTCTAATGCAAAATTAAATTTGAATAATCTCAATGGAAAATTTAATTTTTTTGAAACTAAAATTAAATACATGGAATCTATGCCATCTATAACGGATATTACCGGAAGTGCAATTATAAAAAATGAAAATATTGAATTTATAGTTTCATCTGGATTTTCAGAAAATTTAATAGTTAAAAGTGGCTTTATAAATTTATACGATCTTAATTCAAATTCTGAAAAAGCAATAGTGGATCTTAAAATTATATCTCGAAATCAGGACGTAATAAGATACTTAGATTTTTCACCAATTAATAAAAAAAATTACACAAAGTTGAAAAATATTCATGGTGATTCTATTGTAGACCTTCAATTGCAATTCCCGCTTTTAGTAGATTTACTTGCTGAAGATATTAAATATAAATCAAAAGTTTTAATTGAAAATTCTGTCTTTAAAGAAGTTTTCAATAATTATGCTCTTGAAAACTTTAATTTAAATATTTCGATTGATAATTCGAATATAACGTATTCAGGAAGTGGGAAAATTTTTGATTCAGAAACAAGATTTACGGGAAAACAATTTAACGAAAATGATGAAATGAATGAAGAAATAACTGGAACTTATTTGATTGGCAATCAAGTTTTAAAATCTTTGTTTCCTGAAAATGATATTCACTTTGAAGGGAATGTTGAAGTTGATTTTAAAATTACTGAAAATGATAAAGGTTTTTCAAAGTTTGAAGGTATTGGTTTTCTTGATAATATTGCCTTAGATGTTGAATTCTTAGGTTCAGACCTTGACTTCGCTAAAGGAAAATTACGATTTTTAATAAGGCCTTATGATAATTTATTTTCAGGTTTTCTCGATGTTAAAACAAAAGATTTACAGATTGAGGTAAACACACTTTTTAATAGTAACGAAATAGTAGAATTTGATTTGCAAAACTTTAAATCTCCAATTCAAGACTTTAAATTAAATTATAAAATAGATGAAAATAAAATTTCGATCAAAGGCAATAAGTTAACGTTAGATAAAATAGATATTTTTGATGAAAGTAGTTTTGATAAAGATGATTTAGACTTAAATTTAGTAATCCAAAATTTTAATCTTGGGGAAATGACTTTTTTTGACTCGAAAATTAACTTATTAAAATCAAACGGATCTTTTGAAAATATGCTGGTTGATTTAAAGGGTGAAAATGATTTTCACAAAATTACTATCGAAGATGAAATTGAAGTAAAAAAGTTTGTTCTAGAATCCAATTATATTCCGGGTCTATTAAATATATTTGATATAGATTTAAATATAAATCAGGGAAGTATTAAAATTGAGGGCTTAAGACCTAAAAATAATGTTGAATATGAGGGTGTAATTGTAGGAAAAAATATTGTTTTTTACGATGCACCATTCTTTGCTAATTTTTTTAGTATTTTTTCACTCGAGGGTTTTGCTCAAAAATTAAAAGATGGAGGTATAATTTTTAATACATTCAACTCTAATTATAAATTTGGTAATGATAGACTTAAAATTATTGACAGTTTATTAAAAGGTAGTGAATTAGGTATTCAATTTGACAGTGTTATTGGAATGAATGATGACTATTTCTTTACGAATGGTTCAATTATACCTGCGTATACTATTAATACTCTAATAACAAAGTTTCCAATATTAGGTGATATAATAACTGCTGGGTCTCCTGAAGATGGATTAATTGGTGCAAATTTTAGAGTTGAAAAAATTGATGGTGAATATGAAGTATTTTATAATCCTATATCAGTTTTTGTTCCAAATATAATTAAAAATTTCTTAGGCAATTAATTCAAGTATCCCATACTTTTTTTTCCCAACGTAAATTACTAAGTAAAAGCAGTTATTTTTATTAGGGTGTTTAAGAAAATAATCTTTGGAAATATTATGTTCTTTCTCTGTAATAATAGTCTCATTAATTTTTACAGCTCCTTGTTCAATTAGTCGCTTGGCCTGACCATTTGACTGAGAAAGTTTTAATTTAACCAAAAGTTGTTTTAATAAAACACCTTTGTTGATGACCTCTGATTTAATTATAATTTTTTTGTCGCATGTATCAATTATTCTTGATTCTATGTTTGAGGAAGTGAGCATTGATTTAGCCTCTAATTCAATTTTTTCCGATTTATCTTTTCCATGACATAATGTAGTAACTTCATTGGCTAATAAAATTTTTAACTTATTAAGATCTGAGCCTTTTAAATTCTTAAATTTATCTATCTCTCTTGTGTCTATTTCTGTAAAAAGTTTTAGAAATTTTATTACATCCTGATCTGCTGTATTCCTCCAATATTGCCAAAAATTACTTACAGAAAATTTTTCTTCAGATAACCATACTGCACCTTCAGCAGTTTTCCCCATTTTTTTACCGGAGGAAGTTGTAATTAACGGAGATGTAAGGCCAAAAACCTTACGATTTTTCTCTTTTTTTACAAGTTCAATCCCTGATACAATATTTCCCCATTGATCTGATCCACCAAATTGAATCATACACTTATAAATTTCATTAAGAACCATAAAATCATAGGCTTGAAAGATAGAATAATTGAATTCTAAAAAACTTAAATGTTGCTCTCTTTTAAGTCTTTGTTTTATCGATTCTAAATTCAACATTTTATTTATTGAGAATTTACTTCCAGTATTTCTCAAAAAAGGGATAAGCTTTAACTTACTTAACCAATCATAATTATCTACCAATTCAGCGCAATTATCTTGTGATTTATCAAACGATAAAAATCTATTGAAAATTTTTCTTAGATTTTTTTTATTTTTGTTTATATCTGAACTGCTCAGTATTTTTCTAGTTTCATCTTTTCCAGATGGATCTCCTATTAATGTCGTGCCGCCACCTACTAATATAATAGGTTTGTGACCTGCCTTTTGGAATAATCTTAGAAGCATAAGTGGTAAAAGAGATCCCACATGCAAACTATCTGAGGTACAATCAAAACCTATGTACCCGATTGTTTTTTTAGATAATAATTCTCTTATACCATCATCATCTGTTGATTGATGCCAAAATCCTCTAGAAATTAAAATATCACAAAAATTTTTTAGCATAGTTTTTTATATGAGGTTATAATAATTATGATGAAAAAAAAAGAATATTGTTCCCTTGGAATTATGAGCGGAACATCATTGGATGGTTTGGATTTTTCTCTTCTGAAAACTGATGGTAAAGAAAACATAAATTTTATATTTAACGAATACACTAAATTTAACAGTGAATTTAAAGCAAATATTAAAAGTATTATAAATAAATTTAATTCATTAAATTATAAATTAGTAATGGAATCTAGTGAATATAAAAAATTTAATAAAGAATTTACAGAATATATTCTCAAAAAAATAAAAGAAATCCTCCAAAAAAACTCTATCAGGACTTCATTATTAGATGTTATTGGTTTTCATGGTAATACGTTGATACATAACCCAAAAAAAGGTTTGTCAATTCAACTTGGAGACCCGAGTGCTTTATCTAAGCAACTAAAACTAACCGTTATCGGGAGGTTTAGAGATAATGATATAAAAAAAAACGGGCAAGGAGCGCCATTGGTCCCAATATTTCATCGTTATCAATTTTCAGAAGAAAAAAAAAATATAATGATAGTAAATATCGGTGGCATATCAAATTTTTCCCTTGTAGTTAATAAGGAGTTGGTTCTTGCTTCAGACATCGGGCCAGGGAATAAACTTATTGACCAATTTTGCCAAAATAATTTTAATAAAGATTTTGATAAAAATGGAGAACTCTCCCTGAAGGGAAAATTATTGGAGGAGTTAATCAATAATTGGAAAAATGCTAAGTTTTTGGATAAATCTTATCCCATTTCTTTCGATAACTCATTTTTTAATTTAGAAAATTTTATCAAACACAAAGAATTTGATATTTATGATATATTAAGAAGTTTAACATTTTATTCAGCTTATCTTATTTTTAATGTGCAAAAAAAAATTGATTATAAAATTGATAAATGGGTGTTCTGTGGCGGAGGTACATCAAATTTAGTTTTAATGCAGGATATAAAAAATTTACTTGGAAAAGACAGGGTTTTTATAACTAAAGATTTTGGTTTAGATCCTTTCTATATTGAGTCTCAAGCTTTTGCTTTTATTTCAGTAAGGACAATGAAGGGTCTGCCGTCTTCTTTTCCACAAACAACTGGATGTGATGAAAGTTGTGTTTCTGGTGTCAAGTTTGACCCAGTTTAGTTAGAATCTATATATTTTTTTACTTTTTCTATAACTTTTTGCTCATTATTCAAGAAAAAATGGTCAGCGGATTTAATTGAATCTTGTTTAACTTCAATTGATTTTTGCTTATTTAGTTTCTTGACAACTTCACTGATAGACTCATTATCTATTAGAGTATCTTTTTCGGCAGATATAACTAAACCTGAGGCAGGGCAGGGTGCTAAAAAATTAAAATCATATTTACCAACTGGAGGGCTGATAAGAATAAATTTAGGTATTTCTGGTCTTCTCATAAGAAGTTGCATGCCGACCCAAGCACCAAATGAAATGCCGCATACCCAGTATTCATTAGATTCCTGATTTTGATTTTGAAGCCAATCTAATGCTATGGCCGAATCAGCCAGTTCTCCCTCGCTTCCGTCGTGTTCTCCATCAGATTTTCCAACCCCTCTAAAATTAAACCTTAAACTTGAAAAACCAATATCTGAAAAAAATTTATGAAGCTTTAAAGGTAAAGGGTTGTTCATATTACCTCCATGTCCAGGGTGAGCATGTAGAATGAGCACAGAGGGGGCATTAGATTCGTTATTATGAGTGTAACGGGCTTCTAATCTTCCGATTGGACCGTTAAGAAGTATTTCCGGCATTTAAACTTGACTAAATTAGTAGGATATAATATTTATATCTTTGTATAATACAAAAGTATGATTATGTCAAAAAATTTGTTAAGCCTAATTTTTTCTGATTTAGCGGCAGCAAAAAAAAGGGATCCTGCTGCAAGAAACTACTTAGAAATTTTTTTTACATATTCCGGCTTTCATGCAACATTAATTCACAGATTCTGTAATCTTTTCTGGAAGCTAAAACTCAAATTTTTATCAAGGTTTCTTAGTAATATCTCAAGAATTTTAACTTCAATCGAGATTCACCCTGCTGCTGAAATTGATAAAGGTTTTTTCATTGACCACGGAGCTGGTCTAGTAATTGGAGAAACTGCAGTGATTGGTAAAAATGTTACTATTTATCAACAAGCAACCCTTGGTGGTTTAACCCCTTCTGTTGATTCTGAATCTCAAAGAAATATCAAAAGACATCCCACTATTAATGATAACGTTATAGTTGGTTCTGGTGCACAAATTCTTGGTCCAGTCGTTATCGGAAAAAATTCAAGGATTGGAGCAAACGCTGTGGTTTTAAAAGATGTACCTGCTAATATTACTTACGTAGGCGTTCCTGCTAGAAAAATAGAAACCAAAAATATAAATGAGTCATTTAATGCATATGGTATTTCTGAAGGAAAGATAGATGATCCTAATAAAAAAAGTATTCATGCACTTTTCAAGGAGGTTCATTTGCTAAGCGAAAAAATTGAAGAATTAAAAAATAAACTTTACAATAGTCCAGATTTCCAAAATAAATTTAAATTAGAAAATAATAAATCTAAACAAGGTAAACGAAAATGAGATTATCTTCAAAAGGTAGAGTCGCAGTAACTTCCTTAGTTGATATGGCAGTTTATTCTAAGGATAACAACCCAATTAAGTTGTCGGATATTTCTAGGAGACAAAACATTTCACTATCATTTCTAGAACAGATCTTCTTTTTACTTAGAAAAAATGGGATTGTAAAAAGCATTAGAGGGCCAGCTGGAGGATATAAATTTGCCAGAACACCGGATTTAGTAATGATTTATGATGTGATTACAGCTATTGATGAGAATTTAAAAATCAATAATTGCAACGGTTTTGACTTTGGATGTATTTCTGCTAACGGAAAAAAGTCAAAGTGCTTAACTCACAATTTATGGCATGAACTAAGTAATCATATCTCAAATTTTTTATGTTCAATCTCGATAGAAGACGTTAAGCTAAATAAATTTTTAATAAAAAATGATGAAAATGTGGAAAAAATTTATATAAATCACTAAATTAATATCATGAGTATGAAAAAAATGAAAAATATATATTTTGACTATCAAGCTACTACACCCGTCGACCCAAGGGTTCTAGAAAAGATGATGCCTTATTTTGGTGAAATTTATGGCAACCCTCATTCTAGAAATCATTCCTTTGGCTGGGAGGCAGAGGAGGGGGTTGAAGTAGCCAGAGAACATATAGCAAATATTATTAATGCAAACCCAAAAGAAATAATTTTTACCTCAGGCGCAACCGAGTCAAATAACCTAGCGATTAAAGGAGTTGCAGAATTTTATGGCGATAAAAAAAATCATATTATAACATGTGTAACAGAACATAAATGTGTTTTAGAGTCTTGCAGACATTTAGATGGAAAGGGATTCGAAATCACTTATATGCCTGTAGGAAGTGACGGTTTAATTGACCTTAAACAACTTGAAGACGCAATTACAGATAAAACTCTTCTTGTTTCAATAATGGGAGTTCATAATGAGATAGGAGTTATTCAACCGCTTGAAAAAATTGGTTCAATTTGCAGAGAAAAAAATGTCTTCTTTCATACTGATTGTGCTCAAGCAGTTGGTAAGATAAAACTTGATGTTGAAAAGATGAATATTGATCTTATGAGCATTTCAGGCCATAAAATTTATGCTCCTAAGGGAGTAGGAGCTCTCTACATAAGAAGGAAACCAAGGGTTAGGATATCATCGATGATTAGTGGTGGTGGACAAGAACGTGGAATGAGGTCTGGGACGCTATCGCCTGCACTCTGCGTAGGTCTTGGAGAAGCTTGTAATATTTATTCAAAAGAGATGGATAAAGAACATAAAATGTTATCAAATTTTAAAAAAATGATGCTAGATGGGATTAGAAAATCTTGTAAAGACGTCTATTTAAATGGTTCTGAAGATAGCAGAGTACCAGGAAACCTCAACTTAAGCTTCGCTTATGTAGAGGGGGAATCCCTGATGATGGGAATAAAAAATCTTGCTGTTTCATCAGGCTCTGCCTGTACTTCAGCATCACTTGAACCTTCTTATGTTTTAAAAGCACTAGGTGTCGAGGAGGAACTTGCTCATACTAGTTTAAGGATAGGATTTGGTAGATTTACAACTGAAAATGATGTAAAATATGCTACAGAAACTATTGTAAACGAGGTAAAAAGACTTAGAGAA
>MDTA01011519.1_pt1 | contig 42747 bp, 38 predicted proteins | sample 811151 | NCBI WGS metagenome assembly MDTA01 (sample SAMN05326648, study PRJNA326480) | marine metagenome | isolation source: seawater | place: Indian Ocean: South | collected 2010
GAACCCCCAGATGATCATGTGGGATCCAGAGACATACCCAGATGTTGAAGATCTTGAAGATCTAAGAGATCTCGGCGTCACGATCAACATCTTTGCCGGCCAAACCTATGCAGAAATCTTCGTTGCTCAAGGTGTGCTGTCGGCAGATCAGATCGATCCTTCATACGACGCAACCCCTGCCCGCTTCATTGCAGAACAGGGCGCAATCGCTCAGCAGGGATTCGCTTCTTCTGAGCCATACGCCTACAAGAACGTCTATGAGGAATGGGGCAAGGATGTCGCTATCACATTGCTGAACGACAACGGTTTCCCGATTTACAGCCAGACCATCGCTATTAAGCCTTCAATGAAGGACGAGATGGACGCCTGTTTGACGGAACTCGTCCCAATCTTCCAGCAGTCAGTGGTGAGCTACCACGAAGATCCCGCCCGCACCAACGCAATGATCGTTGACATCAACGTGCAATACGATGACGGATGGGTTTACACCGCTGGTAACGCCGAGTTTGCTACAGCCGCAATGGCTGAATATGGACTCGTCGGAAACGGACCAGACGCAATCGTCGGCAACATGGATACAGATCGCATCCAAGAAATGCTTGACGCCATTGCCTTGGCCGGTCTGGAGCATGACGAAAGTCTCACACCAGCCGACCTCGTCACCAACGAATACATCGACACCTCAATCGGCTTCTGACCGATAACAACTGAGAAGGGCGGGTGCCGAGAGGTACCCGCCCTTCTCGCGTGTGGGCGCGGGTTCCGCAAGCATCCGACTCGGGTTTCAAAAATCGAACCCTGATGGTCTGCCGCAACTAGCGATCTCGAAGGACACGCATCGCTGCGTTACGACCGGCTCCACCAAAGATTCCTGCACCAGGAAATGCAGCGGCACCTGCAAGATGCAAACCCTGGAGAGGTCCTCGATGTCGGGTGAGGTCCGCCGGTTTACCTCGCAATGTGGCGAGAGGCGAACCCGCATAGGCAGGCGTGTGACCACGAGGCATGAAGAACTCATTTTCGTAGCGATCGGGAGTCATCGAACGCCAACGTTTGACACGAAGTGTCCCCGGCTCGCACAGTGAGTCGAGGATCTCAAGCCAACGTTCTGGCTCCGACGTAGATGCCCAATTATGGGTATACGGAGTGAAGAGCACTTCGAGGCTCAACACGTGCTCAGATGCATCAAGTTGCATCGAACGGTCGAGATTGGTCGGAATGTTGATGAGGAGACTAGGGCGAGATGCCACCTCCCCCACCGACCGCCGCTGGTGAGCTTCGTCGAGGTCTGAAGGCGTTGGGGAAATCACCGTCGTTGGCGAGTGAAGGTCGCTGTCACCAACGACTTGTCGCAGGCGGTCTTCGAATTTATAGACGGGAAGACCGTCGATAACGAGGTCGAGTTTTGATTCGTAGCCATCGTGATCAGGGTGCATTTTCCACCTTTTGATGGTTGTGACGTCAGCAAGCGACGGGTCATTCAACCATTCAGTGAAGATCTTCTGAGGGTTGCTGGACACGAGCACGCATCGTGAATCAATGCGGCGGCCATCTGCGAGTGATACTCCGGTGACATGCTGATCGTATGTTTCGAGGCGAACTACTTGTGCTGAGGTCAAGGTTTGACCACCTGCAGCCACGAATGATCGATGAATTGCGTCGGTGAGGGCACCACTGCCGCCCTCTGGCCTCCCGGTACGTATGAGATGTTTGGTGGCGTACAGCGCTCCTGCGAGACCAGTACCAGGCATCGACGGATGCACGCCCCACACGGTTGGTCCGGTGACGACAGCGGGCATCCAGATGCGCCAGTCATCGAAGTACGATTCGTAAACATCGAGAGCGCTCTTCTTGCTCCATTCGAGCAGACGTCGAGCACCCCGGCCCTTCAAAGATCCGACACGTTGCAAAAACTTTCCGGTCGAGGGGGCCGTGCGTGCCATTTCAATCACGAGTCGCGCAACCGGAAGTGCATCTTCGAGGTACTTTCGATAGCTCTCCACCCATGCCGGATGAGTTTTTACGAGGGTATCAAGGTGCTCTTCAACATGATGGCGAAATACCCAAGAGTTGTTGGGTTCGTAACTCGAGTGGACAGCTGAGATCTCAGACTCGAGGTAGGTAAGCCCGTGATCTTTGAGGTCGAGTTCGTCAAGTAGAGGCATTGCACGAATCATCGAGTGGTCACAATTACAGATGTTGAATCGGGCGCCCAGATCAGTTACCGTCGACGCGCAACCGCCCACTTCGCTGCGGGCCTCAACAAGGATGGTTTGGAGGCCAGCGCGAGCGAGGTAGGCAGCGGCGATCAACCCGTTGTGTCCACCACCCACAACAATTGCGTCCGCGCGCTGTACGTCGTCAGGCTGCTCGATCCTCGGCACGTCCCAACGGTAGCGTTCAAGTGTGGCATCATTCGAACAAGGTCATCTCACAACAGATCCGGAGACCCTTGACGTCGAATGGTTCGAAATCCTTCCAATTGGTGATCCAATTGCCAACATTCTCGAACCAAAGCAGTTAACACCAGTGTTAAACGACTGTTGCGAGGCGCTCGTCGACATCAGCACATCATTTAACTGCGCGCAGGCCTACTTCGACGCCGGTTGGCAGCACAGCATGAAGCAGACCTACCTCAGGTCAGGTACTGCACAGCGGCTTCACAACGTCAACGAATCGCTCCCAGAAGGGTTCTCCATCTTCGTCTTTGATGGCTGGCGTCCACTCACCCTCCAATCTGAGCTTTTCGAGGCCGCCTATGGCGATGCCAACCTTCCGGCTGGATTTCTTGCCGAACCCTCGGAGGAGACCACCCTCCCGTCGCCACATGTCAGCGGAGGCACGGTCGATCTCACTCTTTCCTATCGAGGCTCTCCCCTCGCCCTCGGCACCTCATTTGATAATTTCGACGAAAGAGCAGCGATCATGGCGTTCGAGCAAGTCGACAGCATCATCAGGAGGCTCCGACGGCTGATGTATTCGTCAATGCGTCGTCAAGAGTTCATTGTCTACTCCGGTGAATGGTGGCACTTCGAATACGGGACGCCACGATGGGCTGCGATTACCGGTCGACCCGGCTGCTACCAGATCGCAGAGTTCCCCCAGGTGCGCTCCGACCCAGATCAAGGGCGACGAGGTGATTCGCCATGACGTTGGAGTGCGGTCGAATTGCAGGGGTTCCAGTGCGTGTGCATTGGAGTGCACTCATTGTGGCCGCATATCTCGCCTATTCACTTGGCACGACAACTTCTGTCATTGCTGCGCTTGTCGGCGTGATCGGCTTCGGGCTTTCGATACTTGGTCACGAGGTTGGTCACGCCCTCGTTGCCCGACGTTTCGGGGTTGCAACCACCTCCATTGACCTGTGGGCATTGGGCGGGGTTGCGCGACTCGCCTCCGAGGCACCCAGCCCGCGTTCGGAGGGGTTCATCGCCGTTGCAGGCCCAGGGGCGAGTGCGCTCATAGGCCTTACAAGCTGGGTTGGGTGGCTGACCCTCCCGATCACCGGAATTACAGGCGAAATCGGTCGGGTGCTTCTTTGGCTTGCGATCCTTAATGCAGCCTTATGCGTGTTCAACATGTTGCCAGGCTCGCCGCTCGATGGCGGGCGGGTACTCCGTGCGGTGCGCTGGGCACGACACGGTGATCGGCCACGGGCAATTCGCGAATCAGCGCGTTCCGGCATGTTCATCGGCGTTGCTCTTGTGATCGCTTCGATTGGTCTCACCGTCACCGGCAGAACTTCGGTGATGTTGGTCTTCGTCGGACTGTTTATTGCAGCGAACGCCCGGGCAGAACTGACGATGGGTCAACTGCATGACATCGTGAGCGACGTCACTATCGGCTCCGTTGCATGGCTGGGTCTTGCCCATGCCGACGAAATGACCACAGTGGCTCAGATCATCAACCAGCAGCGGCGTCTTGGTGAAGCTGAGGCGGTGCTTGTCGTGGCTCAACGGAAGGTCGTTGGGATTGCTCTCGTGGACGACCTCTACCGGGTGCCGCCAGATGAGCGCCAACTGACGCAGCTTGGCGACCTTATGAGAACGATCGATGAGCTTCCCAATGCGCCAGCCACCACACCGCTCGCTGACATGTTGCTCAAAATTGATCCGAGCACTCCCGTCATTCTGGTTAGAGAGGGTGACTCACTCGTCGGCATTGTGCCGCCGACACGTTTACGCCGATTGCTTCAAATTTAGTTCGCGGGGTCAAGCGTCAGCAACAATGCCTTCGCGCTCGACCACGGGGGGTTTGTCGCTCCAAGGGAAATTGATCCAGAGGTCGGTCCGTCTCCAGACGTAGTCGCACTGCACAACAGAATGAGACTTCTCATAGATAACTGCGGTACGAACTTCGCCTACCTTGCCTGCACAAAAGTCATGAACGCTTTTCAAGGTATGCCCTGTGTCTGCAACATCGTCAACAATAAGGAGCTTGGCCTGGCCAAGGTCAACAAAATCTGGCGCCGGAGGAAGAATGCGAGGGACTTCGAGCCGCTCATCGACTCCCGTATAAAACTCGACATTCATCGTGTAGGTATTCTTCACTGCAAGGGCGTAACCGAGAGCACCTCCGATGCACAGGCCGCCTCGTGCAATAGACAAGATCATCTCGGGTTCGTAGCCGTCGTCGGCCACCATCCTGGCAAGTTCGCGTGATGCCTCCCCAAACTGTTCCCAACCAAGTATCTCGCGCTCTTCAGACATATCTCTGACGTTAGTCGCCGAGCCGAACATTTACCGTTTTTGCTACGTCTGACGGCTGTAGTGGCACCCGCCGGAGATGAGGAGCTGATCCATAAGCGGTGTTCATTGCGTCTTGGATGGCAGCAATCACCGCTGGCGTGGAACTGATCGTTGGCGGCTCACCAACACCTTTGGCTCCCATCGGCGCCTGAGGGTCAGGAATTTCAATGAGTTCAGCTACGACCGGCGGCATGTCGGCAATGGTCGGTATGAGGTAATCGGTAAACGAGGGGTTCATGATCCGGCCGTCACGCTGAATGATCTCTTCCATCAGCGCCAAACCGAGGCCCTGTGCGATCCCGCCTTCGATTTGTCCGGTTACTGACAGCGGGTTGAGCGCACGACCGACGTCTTGAACTGTCGACATTTCGACAACCCGCACGAGTCCCAACTCGATGTCAACGTCAACGACCGCCCGATGACCCACAAACGCAAACGCCGTGTGACAATCGCCTTGGCCATCCTCATTCAGTGGCGCGGTTGGGCGATGACGATATTCGACCTCTTCATCAAATTCGAGGCCAACGACGACCTCAGCCATTGGGCGTCGGTCCCCGGTGCTCGTGTTGACAAGTTCTGTTCCGTCGATGGTGTACACCAATGGATCTACACCATCAGCGTTGGCGACGTGTTGATACACCAACTCCCGCACACGAAGACACGCCGCCTCCACCGCTCCACCACTCATCCAGGTTTGACGAGAGGCTGAAGTTGAGCCAGCAGAGCCAACATTGGTGTCGATGACATCAAGCTCCACCTCTTCGAGCCCAAGGGTGGATCGGGCAATCTGCGGGGCGATAGTGATGAACCCTTGGCCGACCTCTGCCGTGGCAAATTTGAGGGTGACGATGCCGTCACGTAGCTGACAACGCGCCGTGCTGTAATCGTCAAAGGCCTCTGAATACATCAAGTTCTTGATCGAAAGGCCGTAGCCGATTCCTCGCACGACATCATCTGGGCGGGTTGTATTTCCGGCGCCGCCTGGCAACTCATAAGGATGCTCTTCGGTAGCGCCAACTCCCTCAGGAAACGGCATCCGTGACAGACCTTCAATGATGTCTGAGACCGGTGCAATGCTTTCAACGACTTGCCCTGTAATGAGTCGATCACCGGTACTCATTGCGTTGCGACGCCGTATCTCCAGTGGGTCAAGCCCGCAGGCCTGTGCGAGCAGATCCATTTGACGTTCATGAGCGAAGCAAGCCTGCACAACGCCGAAGCCACGCATAGCCCCACAGGGAAGATTGTTCGTGCGGACTGCAATACCTTTGACATTTGCGTTCTCACACCGGTAAGGCCCCTGAGCGTGGGTCACCGCATTGACAAGCACAGCAGATGAGGTTGACGCGTAGGCACCACCATCGAATATAAATTCGGCTTCAATTTTGACGAGAATGCCTTCACTTGTGGCATGGTGACGCATCCAAATCTCTGCCGGGTGTCGATGGACGTGCCCGAGGAAGCTTTCACTTCTCGAGTAGTGCATTTTCACCGGTCGACCGGTGGCTAACGCAAGCAAGCACACGTGCACTTGGAGTGAAAGGTCCTCCCTACCGCCAAAAGCCCCTCCAACTCCCCCGAGAACGAGACGAACCGCCGATTCAGGCAAGTCGAGACAGGCAGCAACCTGACCGAGATCTTCGTGGAGCCATTGGGTTGCAACGTGGCATTCCACGCCAGCCCCGTCTTCATCTGGAATCGCCAGCGCCGATTCAAGGCCCAAAAATGCCTGATCTTGCATTCCAATCGAGTAGTGGTCTTCAACAATGACATCGCCAACAGCGTTGAGATCACCGGTGATTACATTCTGTTCACGGATGACATTTCCATCAGGATGAATTGAGGGCGTGTTCGGATCTTTCGCGAGGCGTGCATCTACGAGAGCGGGTAGTACCTCATATGACACTTCGATCGCATCTATCGCACGAGCGCAGATCTCTTCGTCATCTGCGACAACCGCTGCGATGGGTTCGCCGATGTAGCGAACGACATCTGCTGCGAAAACCGGCTGGTCAGCAGAAATGAGCCCGTAGGTTGGCTTTCCTGGCACATCTTCCGCCGTGATGATGCGATGCACGCCAGAAATTGCCAGAGCGGGCGCGGTGTTTATCGACACGATTCGTGCGTGCTGGTGCGGCGAACGAAGGGTTTTGCCAATGAGCATGTTGTCGGCCGAAAGATCAGAGGAGAATTCGTATGCACCCTCTGACTTTGCGATGCCATCTGGGCGAAGCGGCGACTGGCCGAGGCCACCCGCCACCGACGATTCACGGACACCAAGATCGCTCACGAGGCACCTTGACCACGTTGCACAATTACCGTCTGTACTGCTTCAACGATCCGTCCATACCCTGTACAACGACAGAGATTTCCTGCAAGTGCCTCACGGATTTCATCTGTTGGTGGTTCTGGTGAGCGTTCGAGGAGGTTTGTGGCGGCCATGATGAGACCCGGTGTACAGAACCCGCATTGGATGGCGCCGCACTCAACAAACGCGGTTTGCACGTCCGTCGCTCCTCCGAGCCCTTCAACGGTTACAACCGACGACTGTGTTGCGGACGCTGCAAGCACGAGGCAGGAGCACACGAGGTTGCCATCGAGAAGAACTGAACATGAGCCGCACTCACCCTCTTCGCAGGCGCCTTTCGCCCCGGTGAGGCCGAGTCGGTCTCGAAGCACGGTAAGCAAACTCTCACCCGGGTACACATCGACCACTTGGCGCCGCTCCCCGTTCACGGTGAGCTCAAAATGGCGCTCGTCATGAATGTTCGTCATTTGGAATTCCTCATTTCTTCGACCCCTCGTTCAATGAGTCGTCGCGCAAGCACGCCGACCGAATGGCTTCGGTAGGCAGCAGTCGACCGGTGATCGTCAATTGGCGATGCCGCCTGCTGAACAAGTTCTCCAATGTGTTCGAGCGAATCCGCAGAGATCTCAAAATTGGACCAGTCGATGGAATCTCCTGCAATCGAGGAAGCGTCCTCAGCCAGCATGACGGTGGGGCCAACTGATCCCAGAGCGATGCGACACGAGTTTGAGTTGGCAGAAAGCACGGCTGCAACGCCGGCAACTGAAATGACCATGGCGTTGCGGGTGCCAATCTTCGAGTAACCCTGCCAACCATCGATAATTGGCATCTCGATGCTTTCAATGAACTCATCATTCGCCAGCACCGAACGTTTCGGTCCTGTGGCAACGTGTTCCACCGCGACACGACGCTGCCCCGCAGGCGATGTCAGCACGGCCACTGCATTGAGAGCCACGAGAGCGCATACGCCGTCACCTGCCGGGCTCGCAGTGGCGATATTTCCCCCGATTGTTCCCGAAGTTCGTATTTGGTGGCTTCCTACGGTTCTTGCGGCTTGCGTGAGGCAAGGCGCAAGGGCGTCGACCGGTGCGCCGAGCAGCTCATCCCAACTCACACCGGCTCCAATGCGCAAGAGACGCTGCTCGTGGTCAACTTCGATGATCGATAATTCGGATACCTCTTTGAGGCTGACGATCAATTCGTCTGGGCCTATGCGTTGCGAACCGTGATTGAGCGCCACCATAAGGTCAGTACCTCCGGCTAGCAATACCGTCTTTGGCTCATCGCGCAATAACGCCGTGAGTTGTTCAATCGATTGAGGATGCGCTATCGGCACGCAACAGAGTGTAGAAGGCGTACTCCAAAGGGTGGGATTTCTGCGGGTCATCTCACTTAAATTGGCGGTTGTTCATGCCAAACTCAATAACAGTGACATGGCCTGCAATCTCTGAATTCATTCCGGTTGCAGTCTTCGTTGGCATTGCAGCGTGCATCTACATGATTGCTGGTTTCGGCTTTGCGCTGTTCGCCGTGCCGTCAGTCAGCCTGTTCATGCCCGTAACAGAGGCGGTGTCGCTGCTTACATTGCTCGGACTCACCAGCGTACTGCGACAATCGTTCGCACTTCGAGAACACATTGACCGGCCGAGCGCTATCCGATTCTCCCTGTGGGCTGTCGCAGGAATGCCCGTGGGATTCTGGATAGTGAACGTCATTTCTGATCAGGCGCTCCGAATTTTTCTTGGCACGAGCACCATCATTGCGACTGTTGTATTGCTCCGCCGTTCAGAGAACCACTCATTTCACCCTGCCGTCGAGAGCTCATTTGCGTTTGCGTCTGGTGTTCTTAACGTGTCAATTGGCACAAATGGATCCCCACTCGTGTTTGCGCTGCAAGGTCGACGTCTCACCCCGAACCAGTTTCGTGCGACGATCGCAGTCATTTTTGCAGTTAGCGCCGTCGTGACAAGCATGATTTTCGCAGTCGATGGCCGCTACACGAGTCGTATTCTTCTCCTCGCTCTGAGTGCGCTGCCCTCATGGTCGATCGGGACCCTAACCGGTCGAAATGTGGCAAACAAAATTGATCAACAGCAATTTCGTTCGGTCGTATTGCTTCTTCTTGCGATCACCGGAATTTCCACTCTCGGGTTCGCTCTGTGACTCGCCGAGAATATCGGGCGCAAGATATTGCAGGTGACGATCGTCACAAAGTACATTGCATGCACCACCGCACGCCAGGAATCGGTGGTAATCGGGTGTACGTCTGGCAACAAAAAAAGGGGGGTTTTGTCATTGTCTGCGTCTGACTCTCGTGCACTGCTATCGGTGAGAGACCTCCGAACCCACTTCGAGGTCGGCGGTCACGCCGTGAAGGCTGTGGACGGTGTGTCGTTCGATGTCCACGAAGGAAAAACTCTCGGCATTGTTGGTGAATCAGGGTGCGGGAAGACCGTGTTATCTCGCTCAATCATGGGCCTTACGACAGCTTCAAATGCCTCAACTTCGGGCTCGGTCAACTACTCCGGAACTGAACTCATCGGGAAGAGCAAACGGGAGTTGCGTACGTTTTGGGGCGAGGAGATGGCAATGGTCTTTCAAGACCCGATGACATCACTCAATCCGGTTGTTCGTATCGGTCGACAACTCACTGAACATCTTCGGGCCCATAAAGACCTCTCGAAGTCGGACGCGAACGATCTCGCAGTGCAGTTGCTCACGTGGGTCCGCATCCCAGAACCTCGGGAGCGCCTCAAGAATTACCCACATCAGATGTCTGGCGGTATGCGCCAACGCGTATGTATTGCTATCGCTCTCGCATGCTCTCCGAAACTGTTGTTCGCTGACGAGCCGACAACAGCCCTTGATGTTACGGTTCAGCACCAAATTCTGAACCTGCTTTCCCAACAACAGCAAGAGCGTCGGATGGGAATGGTGCTGATAACTCACGATTTAGGTGTAGTTGCGACCCGCACCGACGATATCGCCGTGATGTATGCCGGAAAGATTGTGGAGAAGGCGTCAACATCTGCGCTCTTTAGCGAGATGCGTCACCCGTACACCCAGTCTCTTTTTTGGTCAATCCCTAAGACCTCAGAACCGAAGCACACTCGTCTGAGCGCAATCGTGGGCCGACCGCCAAATCTTGCAGCGCTGCCTCCTGGGTGCTCCTTCGCCGACCGTTGTCCGTATGTTCAACCGATCTGCAGAGAGGTTGAGCCGAAGTTACGAACAATCGATTCGCATTCGTTCGCGTGCCATCTCCCTGTAGGCAGCACCGAAGGAGAGGCAGCCCTCAGTGCGAACATTTCAGTGGGCCTCCCTCAGTCGGAGGGTGCGGCGGCACGACGTGAGGCTGACCTAGGACTGTTGACGTAATGGCAGGTTCGGGCACAGCACATCTCCGCAATGGCGACGACATGGTGATTCGGGTGGAGGACCTCACAGTCGAGTTTCCAGCGAAAGGTGGCAACGTCGTTCACGCAGTGAGTGGTATCAGTTTTGACGTCCGTCGCGGTGAGACGCTTGGCCTGGTTGGTGAATCTGGCTGTGGCAAATCCACCACGGGTAAAGCGCTTCTCCAACTTCCTCATCCAACGAGCGGGTCGGTTCAGCTTGACGGCGAAGAGTTGACACAGTTGAGCCGGACTGAAATGACGGCCCGTCGCACCGACATCCAAATGATCTTTCAAGACCCCATTTCGTCGCTCAACCCGCGGAGGACCATCGGCAAAATCGTTGCGGAGCCGCTCGAGGTGTGGGGACCAAAAGCAAGTGACGAACAGTGGACACTCGTTGCCAGCATTCTTGATGCGGTTGGCATCGACCCTGAAGGTGCGAAGTACAAACGGCCTCACGAGTATTCCGGCGGCCAATGCCAACGAATTTCAATTGCACGAGCGCTGGTCATGGAACCAAAGGTGATTATCTGCGACGAGCCAGTTTCGGCGCTTGACGTGTCGGTCCAAGCCCAGATTCTCAACATGCTCGAGGATCTCAAGGCGAAATACGGACTCACTCTCGTCTTCATTTCCCACGACCTTGCCGTTGTGAAGAACATCAGCGATCGAGTGGCCGTCATGTATCTCGGCAAAATGTGTGAGATTTCTGATTCAGATGAGCTCTATGCCAAACCAGCCCACCCGTACACACAACTTCTTATGGATTCGCACCCGGAGCCAAATCCAGAAGCGGTCATCAATGAGATGGTGGTGCTGGGTGGCGAGATTCCGAGTCCTATCTTCCCGCCGTCAGGATGCCGTTTTCGCACACGCTGTGAATTTGCTGACGAACAATGCGCAAACGAGGAGCCCAAAATGGCAAAAATCTCAGACGAACACTACGTTGCCTGCCACCATCCGCTCGTGGAGCCGGTCTCATGACCTGCGCTTGCCAATGGCTATCAGCGCAACCGCTAACATTTACTCGCTGTGGTGAACTGCCACTTCGAACCGTCGCGACATCCAGTCGCGACGGCCACAACAAATAACCAATGAAAACAAAATGGGGGAAACTGCAATGAGACGCAAAGGTCTTTACCGAGCAGTCGCCTTCCTTGCGGCGGCCGGTCTTATTGCCGGTGCCTGCGGGGGGGATGACGATAGCGCACCCGCCGACACATCGGAGGAAACTTCAGGCGAAGTTGAAGAAGCAGCTGAGGAACCTGCTGTCGAGGCCGGTGATGAAGCAGAAGGTGATGTTGATACAGCAATTGAAGAGGAGGAGTCCACCGCAATTTATGGCGGTTCGATCTCCGTAGGAGTCGAGGCAGAAGCAACTGGACTTCGTCCTTGGGAGGACACCTGCTCCTCACCTTGTTACAACATGATGATTTCTGTCTTTGACAAGTTGGTGGAAATGAATGTGTCAGGCGCTTACGTGCCATACCTCGCAGAGAGTTTGACTTCAAACGAGGACTTTACTGTCTGGACGATGACTCTCCGTCCTGGCGTCACTTTCCACAACGGCGTTGAACTTACTGCTCAATCGATTGCAGATATGTTCCCAATTCAGCAGGCTGGAGCAGCAGGCTCAAGTGCAATTGCTGCTGCAAACCTGGCGACAGTAGAGGCGACTGGCGAGCTAGAAGTTACGTACACCTTGTCTGAGGGAGGCTCAGCTTTCCCGGCATCGCTTTCACGTGCCCCTATTGGAATGGTTTTTGAACCTGCAGCGGCAGCCGCCGACCCAGAGGGCTTCTCGATGGCACCAGTTGGAACCGGGCCGTTTGTAATTGATTCGCGCGACCTTGATAACGAAACAACGTTTGTTCGCAACGACAGTTACTGGGCAACAGACCCAGATGGAAACGCTCTTCCATATCTGGACTCAATTTCTTTCCGCCCAATCCCGGATGAAGGGACGCGTCTCGATGCATTGCTCTCAGGAACAGTAAATGCAATGCAGACGCTGCGTCAGGGAACTATCCGAGATGCACGAAATGCACGCGATGAGGATGGCGCAGACATCACTCTTTATGAACACCAGGGCAACAACCTTGGCGGCGGAATGTACAACGTTCTTGTTCCACCGTTTGACGATGTTCGAGTTCGTCGTGCACTTACCCATATGAACAGTCAGGAACAAGTCATTGAGGCGCTCGGCGGCACTGGCATCTCGCTTCCAGGAACTCAGTGGTTCAGCCCTGATTCTCCATGGTGGAGCGAAAAGGTTGCAGAGGCTTGGCCCAAGTTTGACTTTGAGGGCGGCGTGGCCATTCTCACTGAATACATCAATGACCCAGAACGCTCAGACGGCAAGGCCGTTGGCGAGTCGATTGACGTTGAGTTGTCTTGTCCTCCTGACCCAACACTCATTGCTTCACTGCAGGTGGTTGAGCAGCTTTATACCGCTAGCGGTTTGGTCAACGTAACGATGACCAACTATGACCAGCAGACCCATATTGGAATTGCGCTTGGCGCCGAAAATGGCTTTGTCGGCAACCACCAACAGCACTGCTGGAGATGGAGTAGCGATGACGATCCGGCGGTGAACCTGAATCCCGCCCTGGCGCCGCCAACGGCAGAAATTGCTGAGGCAATTGGTCTTCCTGGGGTTGTCTCACCGCTGAACTTCTCAAACTGGTTCAGTCCAACAGCATTCCAGGCAGCGGTTGCTGCAACCAAGACTGATGACTTCGCAACCCGCTACGGGCTCTATGAATCCATCATGCTTGAATTTGCAGATCAGGTGCCTGTGTACTACTCCGGTCACACTGCAACCGCAATTGCGACAGAAAGCAACATTCTTGGTCTCAACGGTTGGCATGTGCCTTCTGGTGAACTCGGTATCGGATTCCCGAGTGCTGAAGGCCGTTGGGCCGAAGTGTTCATCGGTTCATAAATAACTGCACCGGTTCCGGGAGGGAGAGTTATGGGAAAGGTCATTGCTGCGAGGCTTATTCGCCTTATAGCGACGCTTCTAGCGGTGACATTCCTTACATTCTCGATGACAGCTCTCCTTCCCGGAGATCCGGTTAACGCCATCCTCGGGGTTGACTCAGTGCGCGACCCCGAGGTTGTAGCTAAAATTCGCGCTGACCTCGGTCTTGATGATCCATTTTTTATCCGTTACGTGAATTGGCTTGGAAATACCGTTACGGGTGACCTTGGACAGAGTTACATAACCGATCAAGAGGTGAGTAGCACCATTTCTCAGCGCTTGCCGGTGACTGCGCAATTGGCGTTTATGGCCATAATCATGGCACTCGTACTTGCAATTCCGATTGGTGTCCTCGGCGCGTATAAGCAGGGGAAGTGGCAGGATTCAACGACATCGGCAGGCGTTCAGGTCGCCCTCTCGGTTCCAAACTTCATTGTCGGTATTTTTCTCATTTGGCTGTTCTCCGTTCAGTTGGGTTGGCTTCCAGCTTCGAACTGGAATCGCATAAGTAATGATGGGCTAATCGAAAATCTCAAAACAGCGATACTCCCGGCGTCCGCTCTCGCCATGACTCAGATGGCTATATTTTCTCGACTCGTGCGTTCCGACATGATCGCAACGCTGCAGGAGAATTACATTCTGGCCGCCCGCTCAAAGGGTCTTTCGAACCCCTTTATCCTTATTCGCCACGCGCTTCGCCCAAGTTCACTGAGCCTTATGACGATCATTGGAATTAACTTCGGCGCCCTTTTGGGCGGAACAGTCATCATCGAGACTCTCTTTGCGATTCCCGGCATTGGCTTCAGGCTCATTAACGCTATAAATCAACGCGACATAATCGTGATTCAGGGAATCACCGTATTCATAGCAACGGCTTATGTTGTGATTAACACAGTTGTTGATCTTCTCTACGCTGTTATCGATCCAAGAATTCGTAAAGCCTGAGTCATGTCGGATATCAACACTGCAAACGAAATCCCAGAATTTCCACGGGACCGACTCAGCAATATCTCATCCACAACATCCTCTCCTGCTGGCACGACCCCCAAAAAAGCAACACTTCGTGAAGTAATTGCCACCATGCCTCTACGAGTGAAAATGGCCTCGATATGGCTTTTTCTCGTTGTCTTTGGCGCAATATACGCCAAGATCGATACCGGCTTATTGGGCGGCTCCCTCCCCTTGCAAAATCCAAACTTTCAGACAAATGGCTTCGACCCCGCAACAAGCACATTCGGCAGCGGTGAGCCAATTGCAGGAGTCTCCACCGCTCACTGGCTAGGAACCGATGCAATTGCTCGAGACACTTTCGCTCGAATTGTGCACGGTGGGTGGGTGTCGCTCGTCGTCGTTGTTGTCTCGGCGGGGTGCGGAATTATTATCGGCGGTTTTTTAGGTTCACTAGTCGGCTTTGTTCGTGGACGAACTGAGACAATAGTGATGGCCTCGGTCGACGTCATTCTTGCATTTCCTGCCCTCGTGTTGCTGCTCGCTCTGGTCTCGATTTTCGAGGTTCGCAACCTTTTCGTGATTAGTGCAGTAATCGGTGTTCTATCAATACCTGCGTATACGCGAGTCGCGCGCGCAAACTCGCTTGCGGTTTCTTCGCGAGAATTCGTCACCGCCGCACGTGCTATCGGGACAAAGCCGAGTCGGATTCTCTTCAGAGAGGTGATTCCAAACGTGCTTCCCACTTTGCTGGCCTACGCCATGGTTGCGGCAGCCTATGTCGTAGTAGTTGAGGGTTCACTGTCCTTCCTCGGACTAAGTGTTCAACTGCCAACGGCCACTTGGGGCAACATGATCAACCAAGCTCGCCGCGACATCAAAATCAACGTTGCGCAGGTCATTTGGCCGTCGCTGGCACTCTCGCTCACGGTGCTTTCGCTGAACCAAGTTGGAGACTTTTTCCAACAACGCAGAGAGGTAAGGGGTTCTAACCTTTAGAACCTCACGACACGAGGATCATCTCGTTGAGGTCATCCCAATACGAGGGCCAACTCTTTGAGGTCACCTCTGGGTTCGTGATAGCGGTGCCCGGTACGCAGGCGCCGATGATCGAGAATGCCATTGCGAGCCGATGATCATCATGAGTGTCGACAGTTGCGCCCATGAGTTTTACTGGAGAAATGGTGAGACCATCCTTGTGTTCAACGACATGGGCCCCAAATTTGCTGAGTTCGGCGGAAAGGTCTCCGATGCGGTCACTTTCTTTATTTCTGATGAAGCCCACGCCCCTGATTCTGGTACGGCTCACCGCGAAACATGCAAGGGCAGCCACCGTTGGTACCAGGTCAGAAATATCTGACATGTCGATGTCGATCCCCTCAAGATCGTTTCCGTTCGATGTCAACGTGGTGGAGTGAGGCGTGCAGTCGATATCAGCGTTCATGGTGCGCAGGATGTCAATAATCTGTTTGTCCCCTTGAAGAGAAGAGGACCCAAAGTCTTCAATGGTGACGGTTGAACCTGTTGCCGCCGCTATTGCAAGGGGATAGGAGGCCGAGGAGGCATCTGGTTCGATGGTGATCGAAGTCGCCGAATATTCCTGTGGCGCGATGCGTATCGAGCCTTGTGAAATGTCAGCCGACACTCCAAACAATTCCATGACCGAAGCCGTCAAATTCACATAGGGCTGTGAAATAGGGCTTCCCTGCAAGGTGATGTGCAGACCCTCTGGCAGCACGGGTCCGATCATCATGAGCGCAGAAATGAATTGGCTTGATGTGGTCGCATCAATGGTAACCGCTCCCCCACGAAGTGGGCCGTGAACACTCACCGGCAATCCACCATCGTGATCAACGATCTGCGCTCCTAACGACCGAAGGGCGTTAAGTAAGGGGCCTATCGGACGCTGCCTCAAGCGCTCGTGTCCGTCGATAGAGATTTTGCTCTCAGCTGTCGCTGCAAGTGCCGTCAAAAAACGAGAGGTCGTGCCTGCGAGTTCGGCGTGAATCGCTCGAGATTGCAATGCTGTACTTCGGGACACCGTTGCGGTCGAACCTGAGCGCGTCACCTCGATACCGAGAGCGTGTAGGCCCGACAACATGGCGCTGGTGTCATCACCTTCAGGAAGATTCTTGAGCGTTGATCGTCCCTCACTGAGTGCAGCACAGATGAGCGCACGGTTGGCAATGCTCTTCGACCCTGGCACGCGAATTGTGGAGTGGAATGGGCGCTCAACCGGAGTGCACCACAACGTCATGTCAGGGCACTCACAGTCGGGCGGAAGCCTCGGGCGATGAGACCACCACGGAATACATCAACGACCCCGGAATCAACAAGGACGACAGCGACGCCACGGTTGCCTTCGGCGAGGTGGACAACCTCAAAATTGGCGATGTTGACGCCGAGCTCAGCGGCAAGGGTGAACACCTCGGCTGCGGCACCCGCACGGTCTGGGATGCGAATGCGGACCTCCGAGAGGGCCGATGGGTCTGTGACACGACCGGGCAGGTTTGCTCTTGATTCTCGAGCTCTCTGGAGCATGCTCTCCAGCGAGGTTTTCTCTTCAGCTTCGATAAAACTTCGGACATTATTGAGCGCTGCATTGAGGTCATCGATTGCTTCCAGAATCGCAACTCGGTTCTCATGACAAATATCGATCCAAATGCGTGGTGATCCACTAGCGATACGAGTCATATCTCTGAAGCCACCCGCAGCGAGACGGAGCAGCGAAGCGTGCTCTTCGGATCGATCTTGAGCGAGCGACATCAATGATGCTGCCGTGAGATGTGGCAGATGGCTGACAACGGCAACGAGTCGATCGTGTTCGGTTGGTGAGAGCGCTACGACTTCAGATCCCACTTCACGTACCAGTGAGGCAACAACCGCAAAATTCTCGTCGTCAGCCTCAAGGTCGGGGGTTAGTACCCAGATCGCACCATCAAACATGTGTGGGTCTGCTCCATCTAGTCCTTCGAGTTCGCTGCCTGCCATTGGATGTCCTCCAATAAAGCGCTTGTCGTGGATTGACTCACAGATTGGCGCCTTCACAGATCCGACGTCGGTTACGACACCTGACGTCGTTTCCAGCATTTCTCTCACAACGTCAACGCTTGCTGTGACTGGAACCGCCACGATAGTGATCTCCGCTTCCTGAGCGATGCCAATTTCAGAGATGATCCCCTCGTGTTGTGCACGACGACTCACCTCATCGACAAGATCGCTCCCACACACCTCCCAGCCTCGCTCTCGCAGGGCAAGCGCAATAGAACCTCCTATGAGGCCAAGACCCACAACGTTCGCAGTGCGCGTGTGATCAACTGTGTTCACGGGCTTTGAGCGTATCGTTCGACGCCGCAGGCTTTACTCAGTTCGATGACTTCTGACGTTGTCATCGTCCGCCACTCGCCCGGCGCAAGTTTGTTATCTCGGATCGGACCGATGCGAATTCGGATGAGCCGTTGCACGCGATGTCCAACTGTGTCGAACATCCGCCGTACTTGTCGATTTCGCCCCTCATGAATGACGATGCGAAGGACCCCAGGCTCGGGCTGTGAAACTCGTGCTGGTGCGGTCATTCCATCGTCAAGTTCTACTCCGTCCCGAAGTGCTCGGAGCGCTCCCGATGAGAGAGGCTCAGTTACCTGTACGAGATATTCCTTCTCAACCCCTTTTGACGGGTGTGTTACAGCGTGGGTGAGATTTCCGTCATTGGTGAGAAGAAGGAGCCCTTCTGTTGCCATATCGAGCCGGCCAACCGAGTGAAGTCCAGGACATTCAGGCACAAGTGACAGCACCGTTGCACGACCTTGAGGATCAGAAGCCGTCGTCACCACTCCTTCTGGCTTGTTCAACAGGAAGTACACGAGGTCAGGCTTGATCCCAACCGGAACACCATCGACGCACACCACGTCAGCACCGACATCAACCCGGCACCCAAGCGCAGCCACCTCATCGTTTACCGTGACGCGACCCTCCGAAATCAAGATCTCACAAGTTCGGCGGCTCCCCCAGCCACGCTGGGCTAACACCTTTTGAAGACGTTCACCCTGCCGCTCGCCACTGGATTCGTTGGCATCATCGAGATACCAAGGGACCTCATCAACCATGCTGACCTAACTCTCAGCCTGGCGCAGATTCACTTGGCGGTTCAATACGCAGACCATGCTCAAGCGCCTCCACGACGTCTGCGTCAGGGATGAACTCGGCGATTGATGGCAAGTCGTCGAGACTTGCAATTCCTAGTTTCTCGCAAAACGTCGACGTGGTTCCATACAAAATTGCTTGACCCGGGCCATCGTCGTGTCCAACGGCATCGACGTATCCCCTCGCAGTGAGTGTTCGTAACACTCCATCAGGGTCAACACCCCTGATGGACGCGATCTGGCCGCGACTGATCGGTTGCTTATAGGCGATGATCGCAAGGGTTTCAAGGGCCGCACCCGAGAGTCGTGCCCGTTGCTCATCGAGTAGGAAGCGTTCAACATACGGGGCAAGTTCAGCAACCGATTGATATCGATACCCTCCTCCGACTTCGACAAGTTCAAAGCCCGAATGTCGTGCGCGATATTCAGCGGCAAGAGCTTCGCAAGCCGCCTCAATATCAGAAAGCGGCCGTTCAAGCAGCTGCGCGAGCAGTTCAACTGGTACCGGCTCCATCGCAACAATGACGATGGCTTCGATCGCTGCGTGAAGAGAAGACCGGTCGTGTTCATGCATGACTAACCCTCGTAGTCGTCGATGGTGACAACTGATAGGTCGGTGTCAGCGTCTCCTACCCAAACAATGTCGATCTCGCCAAATTGAGTGAATTGATCGATGTCAACAATTCCTTGTTTGAAGAGCTCGAGCACAGCGAGAAAACGAACGATGACCTCTACACGCTCGACCAGATCTGCAGTGAGACGTTTGAAATTAATGCGGCCAACGATTGGCAGCTCGGCAAGAAGCTCATCGACCGCCTCAGCCACTGTTATGCGAATCGGAGAGACATGGAAGAGATCGACGATGGGCTCAGGTTTGGGTGTGAGAGCCCGAATTGCGGCGCTCTGGAAACGGCGGATTGAAGTTCCCTCGAGCAGGTCAGGCATAAGCCCAGCGAATCGTTCATCTGCGCCGGTTCGTCGAGGGAAGCACAGGTCCGCCTGCTCGGAAAGCGCATTAAGCACCCGAGCCACATCTTTAAAGGTCTTGCACTCGAGCAATCGGGCAAGCAGGAGATCACGTTCTGACCACAACGCGAGCTCTTCATCGAGGTCACCATCATCGTGCCCGGGAAGCAAACGACGGGTTTTGAGCTCAACGAGTGTTGCGGCGATCAGCAAGAACTCGGTCGCGATCTCAAGGTCAAGTGCCTGCAAGCGCTCGACTTCGGCCAAATAGGCATCAACAATGGTTGCCAGATCAACTTCGTACAGGTCGACCTGCTCTTTGAGAATGAGTTGGAGCAGGAGGTCAAAAGGTCCCTCGTACACCGGTGTCTCAACAGCAAATGCCACGCCCTTACGCTAGTGCCCGAACCCATTCCGTTACTGCGACCCTCCACCGGTAGCCTGTCGATGTGACTCGAGTTCTTTCGTGCATACAACCGACCGGCGATGTTCACCTTGGCAATTATCTTGGTGCTCTTCGCAATTGGGCGAATGGCCAACACGAAAAAGACGTGTACCACGGCATTGTCGACCTTCACGCGTTGACAGTAACAACCGAATCTCGCGTTGTCGGTGAGTCAACAGTAAGTCTTGCTGCGATGTTGTTCGCCATCGGTTTAGATCCTGATGTGGCAACGATTTTCGTACAAAGTCACGTGCCTGAGCATTCGCAACTCGGATGGGTAATGGAATGCACGGTGTCATTCGGGGAGCTCTCTCGCATGACACAGTTCAAAGACAAGTCAGCAAAACGCGAAACCGACTTTGTTGCAGCGGGTCTCTTCACCTATCCCGCTCTGCAAGCTGCCGACATTTTGTTGTACGACGCAGATGAAGTCCCGGTCGGGGATGACCAGCGGCAACACATTGAAATCACCCGAGATATCGCGATTCGTTTCAATAGTCGGTTCGGGGAGACATTCGTCATTCCCGAGGCGGTGACCCCTGCGGCCGGCGCCCGAGTGATGGATCTCCAAGCTCCAGCATCAAAGATGTCAAAATCTGCAGACTCAGATGCAGGATGTGTTTTCTTGCTCGACGACCCGAGAGCGATTGAAAAGAAGTTCAAACGAGCAGTGACCGACTCTGAATCTGAAGTTCGGTACAGCGTGGTGGAAAAACCTGGGGTCTCGAATCTTCTTGACATTCTTGCTGCAGCAGGAGGCGGTACACCCGCACAGCTCGCTGAGAAGTACAACCAATATGGCCCGTTGAAGGCTGACGCCGCTTCGGCCGTGATTGCAATGCTTGAGCCAATTCAGCACCGGTATCGCGAGTTGATGAACGACCCGGGTGAACTGCAACGGTTGCTCAATATCGGTGCGAATAGAGCACAAGAGCAAGCCGCCACAACATTGAGCAGAGCGTACGAGGCTATTGGGCTCCTCCCCCGCTGAAGCGACGCCTTCCTCGCTGAGCCGGCAACACGTTGATCGCCGACTTTTCCGTCTCGCCCTTCCTGCTCTTGGAACTCTCGCGGTCGAGCCGCTGTATATCGCAACCGACACCGCCATCATCGGTCGGGTCGGCGCAGAAGAACTCGCTGGCCTGGCCGCCGCAGGCACCATTTTGGCGTTGATCGTTGCCGGAACGAATTTCCTCGCATACGGAACGACTGAGCGCATTGCCAGCGCTCGGGGTGCAAAAAACATGGCCCGCTCTGGCGCATTTGCACAACACGCACTTTTGCTTGGCGTCGTCATCGGCATGTTGGCGTGTGCTGCGCTCGTTCCCTTGGCCTCCTCCATTGTTTCTCTACTCGGTGCGGGTCCGGAGGCCACATCACACGGCATTCGATATCTCACGATTGCGGCATTCGGGCTGCCGGCAGTCGTTGTCATGGTTGCAGCCCAAGGAGTCCTGCGGGGTCACGCCGACTATCGACGACCGCTCATCGTGTTGATGGTGAGCAACATCTTGAATGCGGTGATCGAAATTCCTCTCGTGTTCTGGGCGGACTTGTCAATCACCGGCTCAGCTGTATCGACGGTGATTGCGCAGTATGTGGGCGCCATCTGGCTCGTCATCATCGTGAAACCGCATCTTTTGTTAGGCCGCCGATTCTCGGTGCAGAGCGCCGTCGTTCGCGATCTCCTCAGAGTGGGTGGCGACCTCGGCGTCCGAGTGTTCTCAATGCTTGCGATTTTTACTGCGTCAACCGTGCTTGCCGCTCGAAGCGGAGATGCCGTTCTTGCTGCCCACCAAATCGTCAACGGAACATTTCTCTTACTTGCGCTGTGTCTCGATGCAATTTCTATTCCAGCTCACACACTGCTCGGAGAGTCGCGGGGCTCAGGACACCTCAATCTCCAACGACGAGTGTCCGGCCGTGTGTATTTCTGGAGCGGTGTACTGGGAGGTGTATTGGCAATCATCATCTTTGCTTCTGCACAAGTCCTTCCCAGCCTCTTTACTGCTGATGAGTCTGTGAAACTGGCGGCAACCGATGGACTACGATTTCTGGCAATAGCGCTTATCCCTGGGGCAATCGCATTCGCTGGTGATGGGGTCCTCATCGGCCTCTCAGACAGCAGATTTCTGGGTCTCGCTGCGTTCGCTCACACGGCGATCATGGCACTTGCCCTCTTTTCTGAGTCGATTCGTACGGGGCCAGGCCTTTCGGGAATTTGGGCCCTCCTGGTGCTCTGGATGATCATGAGGGCGCTCACGGTCACCGCACGCAGCCGAGCTCTTCTGCGGCAGCCGAAGATGGCCTAGACATCGTCAGCAAGCCGTAGTGCCGGTCCCCACCGCCCGTTGCCGAGAGCCGTTTCTATTGTCAGAGAGGAACTTCCAGCCTCTCGTAATAGTTGAGCTCCAATTCGCTCATGATTGTGATAACTCGCAAATCGCTTCGTTCTTGGACCCACCAACGTCGCAACGATGCGCAGGGGAACTGATAACCCGGTCACCGACTTTCCTACATCGTGAAGGAACACTCCTGCAAGGGCATCCTGAGGCGCATCGGGCTCGAAAGCGGTAAAGCGACGAGCGACCATCACTGAGTGGGAGTGATCAGCACGACACATACGAAACCAGAGCGAGAGTTCTTTTTCGGCAAGTGTCTCCTTGACAAGCTCCATCTCATCGGCCGAAATTTCTGATGGCCGCAACGACCACCATGTTCGACGAATGAGGTGCAGAATCTGTTTCACGACCGCCGCTTCGCTCGCGGATGCGCTGCTACGTACGACTCCCACAGCCGCTCTTGGCTCACTCGGGTGTAGAGCTGTGTAGTCGAAATCGTGGCATGGCCCAACATCTCTTGCACGATGCGAAGGTCGGCTCCATTATCAAGGAGGTGGGTTGCACACGAGTGGCGTAACACGTGCGGAGAGAGGTGATCTGTGATGCCAGCTCTTTCACCGGCACTTTTGATCACCAACCAAATGCCTTGTCGAGAAATACGGCCGCCTCGTGTGTTCAAAAATACTGCCTCTGCGTCATCTCGGTGCCGCCACTGCTTCGGAACGAGCTGCGCCCGCCCTTGGGGACCGAACCAGTCTTCAAGAGCCAACAGGGCGCTGGTGCCGAACGGAACGATACGTTCTTTCGCGCCTTTGCCAAGCAACCGTACAAGCTGACCATCGAAGTCAATTGAAGAGGTGGACAGTCCGACCACCTCGCCGACGCGAGCCCCGGTGGCGTACATCAACTCGAGAATTGCACGGTCGCGGCGAGAAAGCGGATCACCTGCCGAACACGCCTCGATGAGTTTGATCACCGCCTGCTCGTCGAGCGGCTTCGGAATGCCTGACGGAACCTTGACCCCATCAAGATGATTCGTGGGGTCATCTGATCGAAGCCCTTCGGTCACCAAGTAGCGGTGAAGCATCCTGACCGCCGCAAGGTTTCTTGCGACCGAGGTGGGCGCTGCACCCTGAGCCTCACGAGACGCGATAAATGACACGATGAGATCGTTACCTACGGATGAAGGGGTTTCTTCGTGCTCTCCGAGGAAGGCGACATATTTCGTGAGGTCACGTCGATACGCCATGACCGTATTTGCACTCCGGCCACGTTCTGTTGTCAACCACAGCAAGAAGTCTTCGACCTCGAGTGGAAGTGTCGCAGTGACCGATGCAGGTGTGTCCACTAGCGAGCACTGTCCCGCTGCATCAACACTCGGTTCGTCAATAACAGAGCGGTCACTGTTTTGGCATCGGTGATCTCACCATTGTCGATCATCGTCAACGCGCGTTCCATCGGCAGGGGATGAACTTCCATGTGTTCTTCTTCAGGACCTTGCCGGTCAGCGATACCCCGCGTGCAGTCAGTTGCGAGAAACAACTCGGTGACAGCATCGGTCATACCGGGGGACGGTTTCATCGAAAAAATGTGCTGTAACTTCTCTGCGGAAAGGCCGACCTCTTCAAGTAATTCGCGCCGGGCCGTAGCTTCAATTGACTCTCCGGGCACATCTCGCATGCCTGCTGGCACCTCATAGATGAACTCTCCGTACGTTGGTCGATACTGCCGAAGCAGGACCACGGACGGCACACCTTCTGGGTCGAACATCAACGGAAGCACTGCAACCGACCCAGGAGACCGGACGATGTCGCGAGTGAACGATTCTCCGTCAGGATCGAGAAACGATCCGACGACAACTTTCCACACGCCACCTTCGTGCACGAGGCGGTCGCCTGTATGACGGAACTCCGCCATTACGTCACTCTCGCATCGCTCTTTTCATTGCTTTCGGCACGCGCCATTGCAGAACCAACCAAATCGCGGAATAGTGGATGTGGGCGATCGGGTCGACTCTTGAATTCAGGGTGAGCCTGAGTTGCCACCCAGAACGGGTGGTCAGGCAATTCAATGAACTCGACGAGGCGACGATCGGGAGACACTCCGCTACAGACGAGGCCAGCCTCTTCCAACCGAGAACGGTACGCGGGATTGAACTCGTATCGATGGCGGTGTCGTTCGCTCACCACTGGCTCGCCATACGATTCATGCACCTTCGAACCTGGGGTTAACACTGCGTAATAGGCACCGAGGCGCATTGTGCCACCGAGATCTGTCACCTCTCGCTGATCGTGCATGAGATCGATCACTGGGTGGCGACTCGATGCCTCAAATTCTGTTGAGTTGGCTTCATCAAGCCCGGCAACATCTCGAGCGAATTCAACTGTCATCGCATGCAACCCGAGACAAAGACCGAGGCAGGGAACGCTGTTTTCTCGAGCGAACCGAGCAGCTGCGATCTTTCCTTCGAACCCACGAGACCCGAAGCCACCTGGAATGACGAGGCCGTCGATATCTGACAGGCGACCTTGCGCAAGCAAGCCCTCGACATCCTCGGCCTGGATCCAGTCGATCTCAATTTTGGCGCCATGGTAGAAGCCCGCATGCTTGAGACTCTCAACGACGGAGAGGTAGGCGTCTTGCAGCTGTACATATTTGCCAATCAAACCAATCCGAACTGGCTTGGTTGCTGCTTCAACGGTGTCAACGAGTGCAGTCCATGAGGTCAGATCGATATCTGCGTCATCAACTCGTAACACGTCGAGACACACAGAATCAAAACCTTCGTCGTGGAGCAACAGTGGAAGTTCGTAAATATTGTCGACATCAAATGCATTAATGACCGCACCTTCATCGACATCGCACATATTTGAAATCTTATGTTTCAGTTCGGCTGACAACGGCGCTTCACTTCGACACACGATGACGTCAGGTTGGATACCACGGCTGCGGATTTCGGTTACGGAGTGCTGTGTCGGTTTGGTCTTTTGTTCGCCCGCCGGACCGATGAAAGGAACGAGAGTGACGTGGATGTAGCAGACGTTGTCTCGCCCTGCATAGTTTCGATATTGGCGAATCGCTTCAAGAAACGGGAGAATCTCGATGTCACCCACGGTGCCACCGACTTCCGTGATGACGACGTCAACTTCATCGGTGGAGACACGCTCAATGCGACGCTTAATCTCATCGGTGATGTGAGGAATGACCTGAACGGTCTTGCCTAAATACTCACCCTTGCGCTCCGCCGCCATCACCGCCTGATAAATCGAGCCGGTTGTCGCATTTGAACTTCGGGTGAGTGACTCGTCGATAAATCGCTCGTAGTGTCCGAGATCGAGGTCGGTTTCGCCGCCATCGTCGGTAACGAATACTTCCCCATGCTCATACGGGTTCATTGTGCCCGGATCGAGGTTGATGTAGGGATCAAGCTTTTGCATCGTGACGCGTAGACCACGCATCTTCAGCAGACGACCGAGCGAACTCGCAGTGAGACCTTTACCGAGAGAGCTGACCACACCACCCGTGACGAAAATATGCTTGGGCAATTGGTCCTCCGTCCCTGTCGAGCCCTCACTCGTTGCTGACGGAATTACACCATACCTCGCGACACCAAGAGTTCGCGTCAATGTCACCGCTTGAGTAGCCGACGAGCCACCGTCACCGACTCGGAATCATCTGATCCGGTCAACATACGGGCGATTTCGCGCTCCCGGTCGACTCCATCGACACGACCGATGGTGGAGTGCGGCGTATCGCCCACATGGTGTTTGTCGACGACCAGATGTGACGTAGCCGCCGCCGCGACGGTCGCAAGGTGGGTTACGACAATGATTTGACGGCCACTTGAGGCGGCCAACAACGCATGAGCGATGGCATCTCCTGCAGAAGCGTCAACACCCGCGTCAATTTCATCAAAAACCGAGCACCTCAAGTCACTGCGGTGTCCGATTGCCAAATCAAGGGCAAGCATGCACCGAGCCGTTTCTCCACCGGAGGCGATGCGTCCCAACGGCCGTGGGTCCTCTGAGCCACTTGGTGCGAAGAGAAACTCAACCTCTCCCCCATCGGTTCCCGCAACGTCAACCTCGAAACGAGCATGAGGCATGCCGAGAGACACAAGATGCTCCGTCACTACAGTGCCCAGGCGTGGCGCACAGTCGAGTCGCTGACGTCGCAGCACTTGGGCAACGTGTTCGTATTGATTGACTGCAGACGTCATCGCTACATCGAGCTCACCGGCACGTTCATCGTGGCGCCGAAGTCGATCACACTGTTCGACAAGACCATCACGAAAGGTGAGAACCTCGCTAATCGAATCACCGTACCTTCGACAGAGTCCCTTTAGGGCGGAGATTCGCTCACGAATGCTGGCGAGCCTTGCAGGGTCGTCATCGAGATTCGAGAGTTGCCCCCGAACTTCGCCCGCTAGGTCGTCGAGTTCGGCAAACACAGCGTCGAGCCGTTCGGCTATCGACGCAAAACTCTCGATGGACTGGAGCTCTTTTGCTACGACACGCAGCCTTTCGTCATTGTCGAAGGCATCAAGTAAATGTGCGGCAATGCTTCGTATTCGGTCGACGTCACTCAGCATGCGCTCTTCTTTCATCAATTCGTCGAGCTCATGTTCACCGGGATCCAGTAGGTCAATCTCGCTCAACTGGTATTCAAGAAAGTCGAGTTCGCGTTGACGCTCGGCGGCATCTCCTCCCAGCGCAGCGATTTCCGCGCGAAGCGCTGCGATTTCACCTGCGCATCGATCAGTCTCTTCACGTGACAGACCGCCGAATAAATCAAGTAGATCTGAACGTACCCGGGCATTCCCTAAACGATGCTGTTCATGTTGTCCATGGATTTCAATCGCCGACGCCGCAAGCTCGGCAAGAGCATGGGCCGTCGAGGGTCGCCCGTCGATATATGCCCGAGACCGGCCTTCTCGAGGTACGACACGGCTGAGCACCCGCTCCTCGATTGCGCCATCTGTTGCCACGACGTCAAAACGCAGATCGACACGCGCCTCGTCACACCCTGAACGAATGACATCTGATTCCGAACGCGCTCCGCAGGCGAGCGAGAGTGCTGACAGGAGGACGCTTTTGCCGACTCCACTCGCACCTGTAACCGCTGTTACCCCGTCCTCGAAGAGAACTGTTGCACGTTCGATAACGACAACATTCTCGATATGTAGCTCGCGGATCATGTCAACGGTCGAGAAGCCCGAACTTTGCTTTCAAGATCTGGTGATACTGCTGTTCGCCGAATCGAACAAATGTGGCTGTGTGTTCCGATGGTCGGCACGTGACACGAGCACCATCGTCTAGATCGGCGACCGTCACGCCGTCGACGACGAGTGCAGCCGACCGATGACCTGAGACACGGATCTCGGCGATTTCTGACGGGTCGAGTACAAGGCTTCGGTCAAACAACATATGAGGAGCAACTGGGGTGACGAGCATGGCCCGATGTCGTGGCGAGACCACCGGCCCTCTCGCCGAGAGTGAGTACGCCGTGGAGCCTGTTGGTGTGCTGACGATGAGACCGTCTGCTGCATATGACGTGAACGCACTGCCATCGATGAGAAGAGTGAGGCGCACGGTGTTACCTGACTGGCGCTTTTCGACCACCGCCTCATTGAGCACCGACCACGACCCGAGGTCGTCACCCGACGACGACTCGGCTTCGACGCTGAGCATCATTCGATTCTCGAGGGTCCAACGACCTGCGTCTGGCCCCATCGAAAATCGGTTGAGTGCATCTGGAAGTCCGTCACCTTCAACCTCAGATAAGTAACCGAGATTTCCGAGGTTGACCCCTAACAACGGCACAGACGCACCGTTCAACAGACGCACCGCTCGCAAGACGGTGCCATCTCCGCCGAGACATAACACCAAATCTGCATTTGACGCCTCGCCCTCGAATGCGGGGATGCCCGAATCTGAGAGTGCGTCAACGTCACTTACACCGATGCCGCAGCTATGGCCTCGCTCGCGCAGCCAGGCAGAGGCTTCTCGAGCAAGTTCGATCGCTCGAGGTTCTTGGTGGTGTCCGACAATAAGGACCCTCATGAGAGTGTCTGCGCTCTCTTTGGCGCACTAAGTGCAAACAGAAACTCTCGGTTTCCATCGGCTCCGTGAACGGGGCAGTCCATAACACCTATCGTGTCACAGCCGAGGGCTTCAAAGGTGTTGCGAACCCGATTGAGGGCGAACTGTCTATCCGTGTCATTCGAAATGACTCCCTTGCCTGCAGACACCTTCTCTCTTCCGACTTCAAACTGAGGTTTCACCAACAAGATCATTGGAGCGCCATCGACGCATTGCCGAAGAAGTGACTCGGCCACGGTTGTCAACGAGATAAACGAAAGGTCGGCAACGAGAATGTCGAAGCGCCCACCAAACTCGTCTGGATCGATCAGTCGAATGTCCGTCCGCTCTTTCGAGGTCACACGATCATCGGCAAGTAAGCGTTGATGAAGTTGACCGCGTCCGACATCGACTGCCACTACCGATGTTGCTCCATGCTGCAAAAGGCAGTCAGTGAAGCCACCGGTTGATGAACCGCAGTCAATAGCCCGTCGCCCGGCTACCGCTTCGAGCACTTTGGGCCACTCGTCTAATGCGGCCTGAAGTTTCTCGCCCCCACGTCCAACGAAACGGGTGGCAGGTCCGTCGATCGCTAGCGATTCACGTGCAGCCACCAACCGTGACGCCTTGTCGGCAACCGCCCCACCAACCCGCACGAGCCCCGCCGATATCGCTTCAGCAGCGGCTGTTCGACTCTCCACTAGGCCTCTGCGAACGAGTTCGGTGTCCAAGCGTCGACGCTGTTGCGCCACTAGTAATCACCAACTACGTACTGAGCCGCATCAGCGAGACATGGCACCCGCTTCCATACGACGACATCTTCATCATCGGGTTTAACCCCAGATGAGACGGCGATGAACCGACAGCCAAGCCCAGCTGCGAACCGACCATCGGTGCTGTATCTGTCCCCGATCATCACGGCATTCTCCGGGAGAAATTCGGGACCGACGCGCTCCGCAACCGCAGCAGCCATGGGCGCATGCGGTTTTCCAGCAAGGAGCGCTTTGCGCCCTGCCGCCGCCTCAACGGCGGCAAGAATCGCACCTCCACCCGGCGCTTCGCCCGTTGCGGTTGGAAACGTAGTATCTGAATTTGTCCCAATGAGGCGTGCACCGCTACGAACCGCTCGGGCAGCTCGATCGAGCCGGCGGTAGTCAAACTCGGTGTGCAGACCGACGATGACCGCGTCAATTCGCTCACCAACGGCATCTTCTGTGTTTGCGATCGGTGCTCCCCCGGCCTCGCTGACAGCTTGCTCAACGCCGGGACCAGCACAGATGAGAACACGTTCGTCACACTCAATTAGCGTTGCAGCGGCTTGGGCACTTGTCAGCAACTGATGCGCCTGATCAACACCAGCGTCACTCAACCGTTGCACGTAATGAGAAGAAGGTTTGTTTGAGTTATTGGTGACGAACCAGACCGACGCACCACCGCGTTGAAGTTGGGTTATCGCCTCAACTGAGCCCGCAATGAAGGAGTCACCGTTCCAGACCACTCCATCAAGGTCGCAAATGACGTAACGAATTGATGTCACGTTGTCTTATGTATCACGGAAAGGAGGGATTTCTACTCATTACGTGGCAGAGTTTGGTATGCCAGTCTTTGAGCCATTCATTGGACTTCGATTTGAACAAAGCCGTTTCGCTGAATCGGTTGCACCCCCTTATGACGTTCTCAGTGAGAAAGATGTGCGGCAACTTCGGGAAACGTCCCCCTCAAATGTGACGTGGATCGACGTTCCTCTTTTCGACGATGGTGACGATCCCTACGCGGTCGCTGCCACAAAGATGAATGAATGGATCTCATCTGGGGTGCTCATTTCCGACGACACACCCTCGTTCACGATCTACCGAATGAGCTTTACTGATGAAAGTGGCGTGTCTCGTACAATTGACGGCGTCATCGGTGCACTTGAGGTTGTGCCTGAAGGAGGCGGTGGGGTGCTACCCCACGAACGCACCACCCCGAAGGCGAGCACCGATCGATTCGATCTCACCATCTCGACCGAGGCGAATCTTTCACCGATCTGGGGTTTATCAAGGGCAGCTGGCCTCAGTGCCCTGCTGGCCGAGTCGGGAGAACATTTCGACTCCGTCGAGATTGATGGTGTTCTTCACACACTTGAACGCGTGAGCGACCCCGACCGAGTTGCGGCCATTCGGGAATGTGTATCAAGCTCCGATGTGCTCATCGCCGATGGACACCACAGGTACGGGGTGGCGCGCCAGTACCGACAGCACGTCGCTACCCATCATGCTGAACTGGCTGCTGCCGCATCCACCACCATGGTGTTCGTGAACGAGATGAGTCCCGAACAACTCGCAATTGCCGCAATTCATCGGCTGTACACCGACGTTACAAGCGATGACCTTCGGGTGGCGCTAGAGGCTTCGTATGACCACATTGGTTCAGTGCCAGCGGATGATCAATGCCTTCAAGCCATGGCCGATGCCTCTGCGGTCGGTTTCGTCACCTCCGGTGCCACGGTCGAACTTTACGTTCCTCAGGGCTCCGCCGAGCTTGGAGACCGGAATCTCGACGGAGCACGGCTAGAACATGCACTCAGAGGCGTCTCACACACCGTCACTTACCAACACGGCCTTCGCAACGTCGTCGACGCTGTTACGTCACAAGCTGCATCAGCCGGAATTCTCATCCGGCCAGTGCCCTTTGATGAAATCGTCCGAACTGCCGAGAGGGGCGACCTCATGCCGCCGAAGTCGACATTCTTCACCCCGAAGCTGCTGACGGGAACAGTGATCCGTCCGATGCGATAGCCAAAGCTGAAGACCTAGCTTCGCGAGGCTTGGTAGATAGCTTCGATCGTGCCGTCGAGCATCGCATCAAACTCCGCATCAGTTTGACCAGCAGCGAGACCCTCCGTCAACGCACGCGAGAAGCTGGCGATCACACCACGGTTTCGCGAGAGACGTTCATTTGCAACTTCACGGCTGTAACCACCCGATAGTGCAACGACACGCGCCACTGAATCGTGGTGAACAAATACGTCATAGAGCCCATCGACTTCAGGCAAGGTCAACTTCAACATCACGGGCGAATCGGCATCGACGGTTGCCAACTCGTTCAAGATGGCATCTCGAAGCATCTCTTCAGCCTGGGCCTTATCCGGAGCATGAATGTCAACCTCTGGCTCAATGATCGGAACAAGACCGGCTGAGAGGATTTGATGGCCTACCTCAAACTGTTGAGAAACGACTGCCGAAACTCCGACCGGGTTGGCGGATGAAATCACTGACCTCATCTTCGTGCCAAAGATGCCGGCTGCAACCGCTCGTTCAAGAAGCGCGTCAAGGTCGGGCATCGGCTTCATCACTTGGGCGCCGTCAACCTGGTCGGCAAGACCCTTATCGACTTTCAGGAAGGGAACCACCTTCTTCCGCTGCCAGAGATAACTCGCAGTAGGAACTCCGTCGACTAAGCGGTCCATCGTCATTTCAAACAAGATCGCACCAAGCACGCGCTCGCCGGTAAAGGCTGACGACATCATGATTCGAGATCTCATAGCATGCACGAGGTCGAACATCTCCTCCTCGTCAGCCCATGAGCCATCGGCAATGCCGTACAAACCGAGAGCCTTTGGCGTGCTGCCACCGCTTTGATCGAGAGCGGCGATGAAACCGTCATCGTTTCGTACTCGTTGCAATTGTTGTTCGCTCATCATGTCTCCCGAACCTGATAGTAGTTAGTCGGCTTTAGGCAAAACGCGAAGCCCGAGGTCTCCGAGCACTTCGCCGTCAACAGAAAGTGGCGACTTCGTCATTGGGTCGGCGCCACTCTGGGTTTTTGGATACGCAATGACCTCTCTGATGTTGTCCTCACCAGCAAGAATTGCCGTTAGCCGATCTAAACCGAATGCAAAGCCGCCGTGGGGCGGTGCTCCATAATCGAACGGGCGAAGGAAGAAGCCAAATTTGCTGTCAGCCTCTTCCTCGGTGATACCGAGCGCCGCAAACACTCGGCGTTGGAGTTCCGGTTCATGAATCCTGATCGACCCAGAGCCCAATTCCCAACCGTTTAAGACGAGGTCGTAGGCAATCGAACGCACAGACAGCGGCTCAGATTCAATGCGATCAACGTCATCTGGGTGAGGGCGAGTAAACGGGTGGTGCCCTGGGCGAGGCGTACCCGTCACCGGGTCGACGCCCACAAACAAAGGGAACTCGACAATCCACACATACCGGTACGGGCCTTCATGCACAGGCGGGCGACCTAGGTCGTTGCGGAGGGTACCGAGCACTTCACACGTCGTCGCCCACTCGTCAGCCACGATAAGGATGAGGTCGCCCTCTGATGACGACATCGCAGTTCGCACTGAAGCCGACTCTTCCTCACTCAGGAACTTGGCCACAGGTGAGTCAAAGCCCTTCGACGTTACCTTCAACCAGACGAGGCCCTTTGCGCCGATGCCCTTCGCTCGGTCGGTGAGTTTGTCGAGTTGATTACGACCAAAGTCTGCCGCACCGCCCGACACGAGGATGCCTTTGATCGACTCGGCGCCAGAGAATGCCTTGAACTCGGTGGAAGCAAAGGTTGAGGTCAACTCGACGAGTTCCATACCGAAACGAAGGTCGGGCTTGTCGACGCCGAACCGATTCATCGCATCGTGCCACGTCATTCGTTCGATGGCCGGAGGGCGTTCACCAAGCACTGCTTCTGCGGCGGCGAGCACGGCGTCTCCAACGGCATCGAGGACGTCGTCTTGGTCAACAAATGACATCTCCATATCGAGCTGCATGAACTCGTACTGCCGGTCTGCGCGAAGGTCTTCATCGCGTAGACAACGCGCGATCTGGTAATAGCGGTCGGTGCCGCCGACCATTAGCAACTGCTTAAAGAGTTGAGGTGATTGCGGAAGCGCATAAAACTCACCGGGTGATTTTCGACTTGGCACAAGAAACTCGCGAGCTCCCTCTGGCGTGGAGGGCACGAGCATCGGCGTTTCAACCTCAACGAACCCTTGGCGTTCCATCGACGTTCGCACTGCGCTGTTAACTGCCGCCCGAAGTCGTAAATTTCGCTGCATGCGATTTCGACGCAGGTCGAGGTAGCGATACTGCAACCGGACGTTCTCGTCGACATCATTCGCTCGGTCATCGATGGAGAACGGAGGCGGGTCAGAACGGCGAAGAATTTCGACCTCACAGTCGCCGATCTCGACTTCGCCAGTTGGCAACGAATCATTCACTGTGCCGTCTGGGCGGGCCCGGACGACACCGGTGATCCTCACGACATATTCAGACCTCACGTCGACGTTGTTATTGATCACGCATTGAAGAAGACCGCTGTGGTCGCGGAGATCGACAAACGCAAGATGCTCACCATGCTCTCGACGTCGACCGACCCAACCACATACTGAAACTTCCGACCCGATATCAGAGGCGCGAAGGTCACCGCACATATGGGTTCGCATCGACGTAGCACCGGAGTGTGAGACAGGGGGATTCATGAGGATGCTCCTTAGAGGGAAGATAAACGCGAAATCAGGGTTCCTGGTAGGTCGGCACGGGTGACCGAAAGTTGCTCTTCATCAGATCGGAGGTCGCGAATCAGTGCGGTACCGGCCTCCCGCTCTGATTCGCCGATGAGGACTGCAAAACGTGCGCCGCTTCTGTTGGCGGCTTTCATTTGGGCTTTCATGCTTCGCTGGTCCCAACTTCTCTCGGCTCGAATTCCACCGGCGCGCAGTTCGGTACACACAGAGAGTGCATCGCTTCCATCGCCAACATCAACAACAAACACATCCGCATTCTGGCTGGGGGCAGCAAATACGTTTTCATCGTCGCAGGCGAGCAGGGTCCGATCAAGCCCAATTGCAAACCCGACACCAGGGGTGTCAGGCCCACCAAGATCGGCGACAAGCCCGTCGTAACGACCTCCCCCACCGAGGGCGTTTTGTGCCGAATCAAGAGTTCCCCCTCGGTATTCAAATGTCGTGCCACGGTAGTAATCGAGGCCCCGAACCAACTTGAGATCAAGGGTGTATGGCACTCCCACTGCATCCAGACCCTCGCAAACCACTTCAAAATGCTCGGCGGCCTCTGAACACCAATAACTGTTGATGAGAGGGGCCTCGGCAATCACTGGAGCATCTTGAGAGCGTTTGCTGTCGAGCACCCGCAATGGGTTCCGTAGCAGGGTTTGTTGTGACTCTGGGGAAAGATCAGAGTAACGAGATTCGAAGTAGTCGTGCAGTGCAGCGACATAACGGGAGCGATCATCGGGAGTACCTAGCGAATTGATGGCAAGTTCAACGTCGCAAAGCCCTAACGCAGCAAAAAAAGTCCAACCCAGTTGGATGACCTCGATATCAATGTAGGGATCAAGTGATCCGAGGACCTCAATACCGACTTGATCAAACTGGCGGTACCTGCCTCGCTGCGGTTTTTCGTAGCGAAAGTTCGGACCTGCATACCACGCCTTAAACGGCGTGGTTGGTCGATGTTCAACGAAACTCCGGCAAATACTTGCCGTCTGCTCGGGCCTCAGCGCCACATGCCGTTCACCCTTATCGACAAAGTCGTACATTTCTTTGGTCACAACATCAGTCGCTTCACCAAGACGGGTAAATACACCAATATCTTCAAGCAATGGAGGGATCACAAGGTCGTACCCGGCAAGTCCAACGGTGTGTTCAAATACGTCAACAAAACGTCGCCACCTGAACGATTCAGGCGCAGTAATGTCGCGCATCCCTGGGCTCGTGCTGAATTCGGGCACGTGGCGAGGTTACCGGCCTAAGCGAACTCCTGCGGTGATCTATAAGGAGTTGGCGTCTGCTGATCCACCGGGAATGATGCGATACGCGTCATAGACCGAATTGATCGCCTTTATCCGGTGAAGGACAGTGTGTAACTGCGTTGCATTCTTTAACTCGAATTCAAATCGCATCTTTGCGACTCGATCGTCGCCTGTGAGGGTCTCGCAGGAAACGATGTTCACATGATGGTCACCAAGAGCATTCGCGACATCTCGAAGCAGGTTGGTGCGGTCGAGGGCGACCACTTCCACTCCGGCATTCACCACACTCTGGGATCCGTCAACATCCCAATCGACGTCGATAAGACGAGCCGACTGTTCTTCGCTCAGACCGAGCGCATTTGCGCAGTCGGTTCGGTGAACGCTTATTCCGCGTCCCCGAGTGACAAAGCCAATGATCGGGTCACCTGGAACTGGAGTGCAACAGCTAGCAAGACGAACAAGAAGATCTTCAAGGCCTTCAACATGAACCCCAGATTCACTATCGCGTCGCAGACGATGGCGAAGGATCTCATCGGGCGGCGCATCGACAACACGACTCGGGTCGAACGCGTTCGCCATTCGAAGAGCAACACTCCGAGCAGATTGATGCCCCTCCCCAATTGCTGCCAAAAAGCCGTCAAGATCGCCCTGGGCTGTCTCTTCCACGATGCGAACAAACTCATCATCTGTCCACACTTGTTGCAGAGGTACCCGCTCACGTCGGAATTCCTCGGTCAGTTCGTCTCTGCCCTCTTCAATCGCATCAAGGCGACGCTCCCGACTGAACCACTGTCGAATTTTGTTTCGAGCCCTAGTGGAAACAACGAAGGTCAACCAGTCTTGTGATGGTGATGCATCATCTGATTTGGAGGTGAGGATTTCACATGAATCCCCACTGTTGAGTGTGCTGTCGAGCGCAACGAGACGACCATTAACTTTGGCTCCGTAACAGGCGTGACCAACTTCGGTATGCACGGCATAGGCAAAGTCGATTGGGGTCGACCCGATCGGCAACGCCACGACCCGACCCTCGGGAGTGAACACGTACACCTCGTCTTGATCGAGGTCTGTCTTCAACGCCTCCATGAACTTTGACGGGTCATCAACTTCTGCTTGCCAATCGACGAGACGATTGAGCCAATCGATGTCGCCATCATCGCCGCCCGCTTTGTATGCCCAGTGAGCGGCAACTCCCCACTCCGCTCGCCGATGCATCTCGTCGGTACGAATTTGAACTTCCATCGGCCTGCCGTTTGCACCCATCACCGTCGTATGAAGACTCTGATACAGGTTGAACTTCGGCATCGCGATGTAGTCCTTGAAGCGCCCCACGACGGGACGCCAATTCCCGTGAATGCAGCCGAGAGCCGCGTAACAGTCTTTGACCGTTGGAGCAATGACCCGGACCGCAACGATGTCGAAGATGTCATCAAAGTCTCGACCCTTCACCACCATCTTCTCGTAGACACTCCACAAGTGCTTACTGCGGCCAGTGACCTCACACCGGACACCTGCCTCGATGAGCCGGGTACGCACCGTTGCGATCGCTTGGGCAACCGACATATCACGTTCGGGAGTGCGCTCTGACACAAGGTGATCAAGTTCGGCAAAGCGTTTGGGATGTAGCGCCGAAAACGCGAGATCCTCTAATTGTTGACGAACCTCTTGAATACCCAACCTGTGAGCAAGCGGTGCGTAAATATCAAGAGTTTCCTGCGCAATTCGATGCTGGCGATCTGGAGACATCGACGCAATCGTTCGCATGTTGTGTAGTCGATCGGCGAGTTTGATGAGCAACACTCGAAGATCTTTTGCCATTGCGACGAGCATCTTGCGCATCGTCGCTGCCTGCTGTGCCTCCCGAGAATCAAAATGCAAGCGGTCGAGCTTGGTCACACCGTCAACAATCGCAGCAACGTCTTCGCCGAAATCTCTGCGGAGGTCATCAAGCGAAAGTTCAGTATCTTCAACCGCGTCATGCAACAAGGCAGCTGAGAGGGAAATGTCATCGAGCCCAAATTCGGCGACAATTTTGGCCACGGCGAGCGGGTGGTGAATATAACTTTCGCCGCTCGAACGCAATTGTGTTGCATGAGCTTCAGCCGCAACGTCATACGCACGATGAATCATTCCCGTTGAGGCCTTGGGGTGGTGCTTACGGTACGACTCCACGACCGGAGACAAATGGCTTGCGAGATTTTGTTCAGTGTTACGTCTCCAAGGGAGAACTCGGTCAACGGTTGACATAGCGTTCCCCTAAAACCTCAGCAAGCTTTCGACCCGTCGACTATGAAGTCTTTCACGCCCCTGTAGTGCCTCGAGTTCGAGTAGGACTGCAATACCAACGACAGTTCCACCCAGTGCCTCAACGAGGTTACACGTCGCCTCCGCAGTACCCCCAGTAGCGAGCACATCATCGACAACCAGTACTCGTTCATCGGGTCGGATGGCATCACGATGAATTTCCAGACGATCGGTTCCGTACTCAAGTTCATATTCCTCGCGGGCGACTGCCCACGGAAGTTTGCCAGGCTTGCGAACAGGCACGAACCCGGCTCTCAACCGATATGCCACCGGAGCAGCGAGAATAAACCCCCGGGCTTCGACTCCAACGACCCGAGAAATCTGCTCGTCGTGCACACAAGTAACAAGGTCATCGATCGCCCTACCGAAGGCGGATGCGTCGCCGAGCAGTGGAGTGATATCACGAAACGTGACCCCTTCGACCGGGTAGTCGTTGATGTCTCGCAAAAAAGGAAGCATCCACTCCGACGTTGCCATAGCCAAAGGTTATCGGAGCAGGTGGTTCGCTGTCAGCGACGGCGCTTCTTTCGTGGGCGGGGATCGTGTTGCAATACGGATGCCGCGTCACTCGACGGAGAAGTGTCTGAGCCCTTGGACGCAGCCGATTCGCCTGAGCGAACACGACGTGAGACCGAACCGCCGAGCACCAGGGTGCGAAGGTCTTCACCTCGCACGTGCTCCGCCCCTTCTTTCTTCCAGCCCTCGGCTCGAAGTTTCAGCATCGCAAGCGTTGGCGACGCCACGAATACTGACGAGTACGTTCCCATCAACATGCCAATAAGCAGTGCGATCGCGAATTCGCTCAACGTTGAGGCCCCAAGCACACCGGACCCGATCACCAGAAGGGCAATCACCGGCAGCACTGATGAGATCGATGTATTCGTCGATCTCATGAGTACTTGATTCATCGACACGTTAACAACGTCGCCGTACCCGACCCTCACTTGGGCGAATCGTGTCTCATTCTCCTTCACTCGGTCAAACACAACGATGGTGTCGTACAGCGAGTAACCGAGGATCGTGAGGAACGCGATTACCGTCGCCGGAGTCACGACAAACCCGAACAGCGAATAGATGCCCACACTGATAACGACGTCATGAACCATTGCGAGGATCGCTGCAACCGCCATTCGCCATTCGAAGCGGAACGAAATGAAGATCGCAACGACAATCAAGAAGATCACGAGTGCCCGAATCGCCTTGTTCGTGATGTCACTCCCCCAGCTCGCACTGACCACATTGACGTTGATGTCGTCAACCGATGAACCTGCTGCGTCTGCTAACAGCTGACGAACCTCACGGGCTTCAGCATCACTAATCGATCGCACCTGCACCTTGACGAAAGAACCGCTCTCAGAATCGCGTACCTGGATCCGCGATCCCTCAGTGTCAATCTCGGCCTGACCAAGCACATCATCGGCATCGGCAACCGTGAACGAACTTGCCGGAACATCCCATGACGTTCCGCCTTCGAAGTCGATCCCAAGGTTGAGGCCCTGAACAGTAAGAGAAATGATCGTTACGGCAAGCAGCAGTGAGGAGACAACAACACCTATGAGCCGACGCCCAAAGAAGTTGATGGCGGTCTGCCCAAGGTAGAGCCTGCGCCGTCCTGACTCGGCGATGTTGACCTTCTGTGGTTCTGTCTGGCCACTCATTTCGCACCTCCCAAGCCGAGGATGTTTCCATGTTCGACCGCAAGACGCCGAGTGAACAGAATCGTCGCTGGTTTTGTAAAGAACCAACACACCACGAGGTCACAGAGTGTGGTGAGACCGAGATACAACGCGAACCCCTTCACCGAACCGACACTCAGCCAGAACAAAATCGACGACGCGAAAATGGAGACAAGGTCGGCAGAAACAATTGTTCGCCACGTTGATGCGAAACTGCGGGGGCCTGAATTTCTCGGAGAACGACCGGCCCGAACTTCGTCTTTCAGGCGTTCGAACAACACCAGATAACTATCAACGGTGACGCCGATGGCCACGATGATGCCAGTGATTCCGGCCAGGCTCAGCGCATAGTTTGTCCATTGAGAAACCAAGGCTGCAAGAGAAAAGACGAGCGAGCCCCAGATCGCGAGGCCGGTGACGATGATGAGCGCAATTGACCGGTAGTACACCACCAAGAAGAGCAACATGGCAACGAGCCCGACTGCTCCGGCAATGAATACCGCTCGAAGCGAGTCAGCACCCGCTGTGGCAGAGACGGTCTCAACCCGCTGTGCTTCCACACCGACTGGGAAAGCTCCACGATTGAGCACCCGGGCAAGAGAGCGAACTTCGTCTTCGGTGAAAGCACCAGAAATCTCGACTCCAGTTGAAAATGACGGCTGGTTCACCGTTGGAGCCGACTGGATGATGTTGTCGAGCACGATCGCGAGTTGGCGAGTTGGGCACGACTCTGTTGCGGAGTAACACTCTGCTGCGAGAGCATTCCAGATTTGCTGGCTATCACTGCGGAGGTCGACCGACACGATCCATTGATTGGTGAGCTGATTGATCTGGGCTTGGGCGCTTCCACGCTCGAATACCTCGCCCGAACCTCCTGAGGGCCCGAGGATGCAGGTTTGTAATCCGTCGGCGGTAATGAATGCTCCGGTGCCATCTGGCAGTTGATCACCGAGATCGGCGGGAGTCACACCCGCCTGACAGGCAAGAACCGGTCGCAGCGTCACAATTCCAGCAACGTCAACGGCTTCTAGGGCCTCTTCTTGATCTTTGACTCCAGGAAGGTCAACAACGATGTTGGTGCCTTCGACACGAACGTCGGGCTCAGCAATCCCGAGGGTTTCTAACTCGTCGCGGATCAGATCTTGAACCACGAGGAGGTCGTCCGCAGATGCCTCATCAGTCGACTGAAGGATGACCGAGACGCCACCCTGCAGATCAAGACCAAGAATCGGCTGGTTACCGGTGCCTAAGTTCACTCCGAGCAGGGTTGCAACTGCGATGACGAAGACAAAAAGACTCCATCGGAGTCGACCCGAACTCACGATTCGTCCGACTCATCCCGATCGTCGTCGTCCGCTGCCGGTGCCGCCTGGCCACTGACGCGGCCGTGCACCTGGCTCTTCACCACACGAAGTTGCACATCTTCATCAACTTCGATCCAAAACAGGTCATCTTCTACGGCGGTAATAAAGCCGTAAATACCTGAGCCGGTGATGACCTCGTCTCCTACTGCGAGCGAAGCCTGCATTTCGGCTGCTTCACGCATCTTGCGACGTTGAGGGCGAATCATGAGGAAATACAGAGCGAGCGGAACTGCAGCGAGTAGCACAAACTGGAAGGCCGCCGACCCGGAAGCTGTTTCTTCTTGAGCGATGAGAGCAGAAAGATGATTCATAACGGGTCAGATGCTATCGACTCACCACTGTCGAGACCCGACTTCTCACGCCCAGGTGTGAAGAATCTCTTCTCGAAGCGACTCGAAGGTGCCATCAATGATCGCTGACCGCATCGATGCGACGAGATCGATCGTCCATTTCAGATTGTGGAGACTGAGAAGGCGTGAAGCGGTGGGCTCCTTCGACTGAAACAGGTGTCGCAAATATCCTCGGCTGTGCGTGGCACACACCTGACATGCACAATGAGGGTCTATTGGCTCATCGCTCAGGGCGTTAGCGCTTGCTTTCACTTGCCAACGACCACCGCTCGTGAGGGCGGTACCATGCCGGCCAAGCCTCGTCTGCATCACACAATCGAACTGGTCCACGCCACGCGCTACCGCCTCCACCAGCGATGCCGGGTCGCCCACACCCATCAGGTAACGGGGCCGGTCGACCGGAAGGTGATCTACTGCAGCCTCAATTGCGGGGAGCATTTCGTGGCGAGGCTCCCCTACCGACAAACCGCCAATTCCGTAGCCATCGAAATCGAGTGCAACCGTGCGCTCCGCACTCTCAGATCGAAGTGACGTACTTGTGCCACCTTGCACAATGCCAAACAGTGATTGATCGGTCCGAGTGTGGGCCTCTCGTGCTCGATATGCCCATGCCGCCGTGCGTTCGACCGCTTGACGGATGACATCAGGAGGGCTCGGAAGCGGAGGACACACATCGAGCACCATTTGGATGTCGGCACCGAGTTGTTGCTGCACCTCCACTGCGATCTCCGGGGTGAAACGGTGCCGCGACCCGTCGTAGACGCTCTTAAAGGTAACTCCGTCATCGTCGATTTTTGGGTCTAGCGAGAAGACCTGGAAACCACCGGAATCAGTGAGCGTGAGCCCTGTCCAGGCTGCAAACTTTCCCAGTCCTCCGAAGTGCTCAACGACATCAGCACCTGGTCGCAACATGAGGTGATACGTATTTCCTAACACGATCTGTGCGCCGATATCTCGATAGTCGTGGGCGTCGAGATACTTCACCGCGCCACGAGTTCCAACCGGCATAAACGTTGGGGTCTCGTATCTGCCTCGGGCGGTAACCGCAATGCCCGCACGAGCCTGACCCGAAGATGCCTCTACCTGAAGTCTGACGGGAAACACGACCGAGACGTTACCGGTGTCGGTTGAGCAACATTGCATCACCGAAGCTCAACATTCGATAACGCTCGTCAATCGCTTCTTCGTACAGCCGCCGCCATCGGGAGCCAATGAAGGCTTCAATCATCACCAAGAGAGTGGTTCGTGGCTGATGGAAGTTCGTCATGAGGAGGTCAACAACTTTCCAGTCGTAACCCGGACGAATGAACAAATTGGTTCGCCCCTGAAGACGGTGAGTTGTTGCTGCGCTTTCGAGCGCACGGGTTGACGTTGTGCCAACTGCGATCACACGATCGGCATCGTTGACTCGCTCAAATACTCCGCTCTCGACACGGTACGACTCAGTGTGCATGGTGTGATCATCGAGTCGCTCGACCTCCACCGGCCTGAATGTGTCGATGCCAACGATGAGTTCAACCTCGACAATATCAATTCCACCGGCCCGAAGTTCAGAGAGAAGCTCGGTGGTGAGGTGGAGGCCGGCGGTTGGCGCCGCAGCACTTGCGGGCCGGTCAGCAAACACGGTCTGGTAGCGATTCGGATCAGCAGGTTGTTCGGTGATGTAGGGCGGCAACGGCAGTTCGCCGAGAGCGAATAGCTGATCTTCGGGTGCAAGTATTGACACCTGGAATGTTGCTGCAGAGGGAGATTCCCGCCTACCGCTTACAGAAATGACCGCCTCACCGGTGTGCGAAAACAGTTCTTCGCCAGCCTTCAATTTGCCCCCAGGGCGCATGAGACATTCCCATTCGCCATCACCCAACGGCTCAAGTAACAAGACTTCGACCTTTCCCCCTGTTGCTCGTTGTAGATGCAGACGCGCCGGTAGC
>MDTA01078231.1_pt1 | contig 42742 bp, 38 predicted proteins | sample 811151 | NCBI WGS metagenome assembly MDTA01 (sample SAMN05326648, study PRJNA326480) | marine metagenome | isolation source: seawater | place: Indian Ocean: South | collected 2010
CCAAGACACTCACATTCATGTTCAAACTGTAATATTTGTGGAATATTTGGAGCAGATTTCGGAATGATGGGATCATCAGGATGGGAGCCAGGACACGGCGGCTGTCACTGTTGGTATACATATTCAGGAACAGGATCAGCACCACAATTTGGTAGAATGCAGGTTGGTGTAACTAACGTTGCTTGGTGTTCATGTGGTTGTCACATTGATTGGCCAGCTGGTGGTGGACAATCAGGTGTAAGTTCATATTGCGGAAACTGGGCAAAATGCTGTGCAGGAGGCTCTGGACAGGGCGGTTCTGGAGTTGTTAGAATAACTTTTATGTAAAGATGATAAATACTTATAGGAGCATATAAGCAATGAGAAGAATAGAAAAAACATTTCAATATCCAATTTGGGATAAGTGGAGAGAAAATAGCTTTACCGAAGGGCGTATGGGTACACATACTTATAAAGGGCCTGAATTCTTAACACTTGAAGTAGGTTCCGATCCTAAATCAGAAGACTACGGCAAAGAATGTGGTTGGTGCATGTGGGACAAAAGAGATTTAGAAAGACCTACAGCTGAAGACATTATGAGAATTACTGTAGATTGTAATGAAAATCCTTTACTTTGTGAAATTGTAAATGACGAAGGTCGTGAAGACATGGTTGCAATGCGTAGAGGTCGTGAATGGAAAATTTTATGGGACGCTCCAGACGGCTATATGGACGTAGAATACACAGATGAAGTAGAACCAAGAGACGTGTATGATGAACATAATGTTGAATATGATTTCGATAAAAAAGAGTGGAAACTTAATATCCACGATTGGGAAGCTACAGGCTGTGACAGATCATTAACTTGGGCACAGGTTAGAGATGCTAGAGATGCCGCACTACATGAAACTGATTCAAAAGTGGGCATGGATGACGCTCCAGAAACATTGGTAAACGCCTGGAAAGATTACAGACAAAGATTAAGAGATCTTCCTGCTGTAATGGAAGCTAAAGGATATGAACCTTGGCAAGCTGTACAACTATTTCCAGTAATGCCTAAGGATATGAGAGATCCTGTAGAATCTTCGGATCCAGCAGATCCTTATAGAGAAGGTGCATTTGCTGTAGACGTAGCTGTAGCGGCACAAAAAGCTTCAAACAAAAAATAATCAATTAATTTTAGTAAGCCAGTATTAAGTATCATTCTGGTAGTGACTCCATAAATATTTGCATATTAGGAGTTTATCATAGTGACTAGAAAAAAAGCATATTTTATGAACGGAGGCGCAGGAAGAACAGTTGCAAGTATCCCTGCATTTGAAAAACTATATGAAAAAGATAAAGATTTTATAATTGTATGTGAAGGAGGTATGGAATTTTACAAAGGACATCCTTTTTTACACGAAATGGCTTTTGATCATTGGCATAAAAACTTATTCAAAGATTATATTAAAGATAGAGATTGTATAACTCCTGAACCATACAGAGTGTGGGAATATTATAATCAAAAATGCAGTCTAGCTCAAGCATTTGATATTGCTATAAACAATCAAGGTTTACGTGATGTAGGCGATCCTAAAATTTATATGAACAAGCATGAACTTGTACAAGGATATAAAGTTGTAGAAGAAATAAAGGCAGTTACAGGAAAAGACAAAATCCTTGTGTTTCAACCATTTGGTAGGACAGCAGAAAACATGGGTGATTTTATAATTGATGGTTCTTCTAGGAGTTTTCATTTAAATGATGTTATTAAAATTTGTAAAGATCTACGAGATGATTTTGCAATAATTATAATGGCAGAATGGCCTGTAACAATAGAAGAAAATACAAAAGTTCCTGTTGCTGTTCCACAAATTCCTGATGTAAGAGTTTGGTCCAGTATAATTCAAATTGCAGATCACTTTCTAGGTTGTGATAGTTTAGGACAACACATGGCAAAAGCCCTTGGTACTACTTGTACAAGTGTAATTGGTAGCACCTATCCTATAAATATTTCTTATCCTGATTCTCCTGATTTTGATATTATTGACTTAGGAGAAGGAAAGAGAAAATTTAGCCCTATAAGACTAACGATGGAAGATGAAATTGAAAGATACAACGATGAAGTAATGGAGTTAAATGATGAAAGTTTTAAAAAAATTATATCAAGTGTGCGTAAACGCCTTGGCAAACCTCGGGCTTATACGGGAACGTACAAACCTCAAGAACAACAAGGAGAAGTCTGCCCGACGCATGGGGTTGTCCACAAAAATGATGCAGGAGTGACACATGCAACACAACCAGCACAAATTTTAGGAAGGACAGGCAAGTGAAATTAAATCCCCAACAAGCACGTAATATATTAGATGAGTTAGAAGAATCATATCAATACCATGTCAACACTGGTGGATTTAGTGAACCTACAAGAGTAAGAGCTTCAGATAAATTAGAGACTTGGGTTATTACAGATAATTTTTATCCCGAATATAAAAAGTTTGAAAAGTTATTTGACGATAAAATATACCATACTAAAAAGGCATTTGAAGGACCTTATGTATTTTATACACAAGGTGAAATGGAATATCCAGACTCAATTGATCCTGAATTAGACTTTCAAAAATTTATTAAAAAATGTATAATTGAAAGTGAATTACCAATTACTATGGGTAAATGTTTAAAAGCATGGGGATTAAAATATCCGCCAGGTTCGTACAGTGGTATGCATTGTCATCAGCCAGGCAAACAGTTAACATGTGTAATGTTTTTAGATAATGAAGTGGTCTCAGAACAATATCCGTTAGCTGGATCATTGGTTACGCTACAGCCGTTTGAACATGATATTAACCATGTTCGTGTAAAACCAACACCGGGTGGTGTTGTTATTATGGACGGACGAGTATTTCATGGAACATATCCTACCATAAGTGACCGTAGGGTATTTGTTTGTGATTTCAGTTACGAAGTAAATTAGTATTAGGAGAATAAATCTATGACACAATGGATTGGTGCAATTACAAGAGGTCACAATGGTGGCGCAGTTTTATTGAAAGATGGTGAAATAGTTTTTGCAATTGAAGAAGAACGTCTGACTAGGAAAAAATATGACGGAGGACCGTTGGCCGCAATGACTAAATTCCTAGATTATACAGACAGATTAGACTATCTAGTAGTAGCTCATACACAACCTTTGGCTGAATCAAGCAGAATTGACTTTAGCGGCGGAGATATGTACACAGGTTTAGCTAGAAAATTAGGTTTAATAGATAGAGATGATAACGCTTATACACAAGATGGATTTCATCAACACAGACAAGTCATTGATTTAAGCCATATACATCATAAATTACATGCCGCATGTGCTTTTTATAGATCAGGATTCGAAGATGCAGTGGCTTTGATTGTCGACGGTGCAGGTACTTTTATACCTATGAACATAGATACAGGAATCTATAAACAAGAACAAATGACTTGGGAATGTGAAAGTATATTTTCATGCAGTTATCCTGACGGATTTAAAACTTTGTATAAACATCAAGGAGGAAACGGACCATATCCTGGAACAAAAATAGATTTTATATCATCTGAAAGAGAAGGTGAAGAAGGTTATCATCAATTAGTGCTAGATGATACGGCTGGAATTGTAAAAGCATACGAAGCCGTAACGCAATATTGTGGATTTGCACCTATTGAAGCAGGAAAAACAATGGGTTTGAGCCCATACGGAAAAGCGTGTGATAAATTTCCAAAAATTTATACTGACGGCGGTGGCGGAAAATGGAGAACCACAGATAAAAATTTTATAATTCCTACATATCCTAATGCCGCTGTAGTAAATGACAGCAAATATGAATATTTGGAAACAACAAACGATCAACAATCTAGTAGAATTGATCTAACAACTTTAGAAAATAGAAGAGATTTAGCATACGCTGTGCAAACAGAATCACAGGAAGAAGTTTTAAGATTGATTATGAAGTCTGTTGAAATGAGTGGTAACAAAAATGTTGTTTTAAGTGGAGGTTATGCTTTAAATTGTGTAGCTAATTACTTTTATCTAGATGCATTAAACAAAGAAGGAATAAAACTATACGTTGAACCTGTTAGTAATGATGCAGGAACGGCCATAGGAGCGGCGCTGTTGCAGTATCACCAGACCACAAAGGATAAAAAAGTCAGATCATATGCCGAAACAATTTATGAAGGATTCACGTATGACTATTCACTTAACGATATTTCAAAAATTGCAGAAAAATATGGTGCATCTGTAGAAGATACTACTAATAAAGATATAGTTGAGCTAATAAAAAACAAAAACATAGTTACAATATTCCAAGGTAAGTCAGAAAACGGACCTAGAGCATTAGGTAATAGAAGTATTCTATTCGATCCCACGTTTGAAGATGGTAAAGACTTTGTTAATAGAGTAAAACGCAGGGAATACTTTAGGCCATTTGCAGGAACAATTCTTTTAGAACATGCACATGATTGGTTTGATATGAAAGGTATGGATCAATCTCCACATATGATGTATGCAATGGATTGTAAAGAAGGAGTTGCCGAAAAAATTCCAAGCATTATACACGTTGACGGTACGTGTAGAATACAAACTGTTACTCAACAGCAAAATGAAAATTATTATAATTTAATAAAAGAATTTTACGATCAAACAGGAGTGCCTATTATTTTCAATACTAGTTTTAATTTAGGAGGAGAACCTTTAGTTGAAACATTGGATGACGCAGTAAGAACATTGTACAAAAGCGAAATGGAATACTGTTTTTTACCAGAATTTGGAAAATTAATAGTGTTAAAAAATTAATGTTTCAAAATTTGTATGCAATTCCTGTCTATAAAACAAAATTACTTGAACATGAGAAGGTACAAGACGATTTTGCTGAAATTTTAGAACAGGATGAACATTTTAAAAACGTTGATACCTGGTATAGCAACGTAGATACTACTTTTGGAAACCCAGAAGCTAACAAATTGCCATTCCAAAGATTTATAAAATCAGCAATTACTGGATTAAATGAGTATTTGGAACATTTTGAAATAGATGCTCCAATAAGGTACGGTGTAGAATGCTGGCTTAATAGATATAAGCAAAATTATTACCAAGAAGTACATAATCATGCAGGAAGAAGTATTGTAAGTTGTGCATACATGCTAAAAACACCCCCAGACAGTGGTAATTTTGTGTTTTACAGAAATACATATGACTTTTTTCATATAAGTGGTCTGCCTACGTTAACAAGCAAACCATTTAAATATAATAATAGAGTAACTCCACCGTTATCAGAAGGAGATATTGTATTTTTTCCAAGTGTGTTAGAACATTATGTTACAGAAAACAAAACAAACAGTAGTAGGGCAACGATTAGTGCAAATTTTATACTGGAGATAAAAGAAGATGAAGAAAAATAGTATTGATGAATACAAAGTATTCGAAATAAGTCAAAATTACTCCGTAAATGTTGAAACATACAAAAAATATGACGTAAAAGTTGTAGTGGTTGATGACTTTTATGCAAATCCTGAGATGGTAAGACAACTTGCACTTGATATTCCTGCAAGTCAAAATAAAAGGATTAGGGGCGGAAATCCTGCTTGGAGAATAAATGCTTTTTACGATCTATCTGGAATGTCCTGGATATTCGATCAACTACTAAGAACATATTATCACAAAGAAGTAAGCCAGTTACCGCCAAATTACATACAACAAAGTTTTACTAATGCAACTTTTATGGTAAATGTAATGCAAACAGAAACACTTCCACCAGTTAGACCACACATGGATAGTCCATCTGGTCTAAATTTTGCAAGTACCATATATTTAAATGATCCAAATGAATCAAATGGCGGTACTAGCTTCTATACTTTTGGAGGAAAGACGTATTTTGACGAAACAAATGACAAGCCAACATATGATATAGCAGGAAAAATGCCTGTGACAAAGTATATTAATGACGATATACATGATTGGAAGATGATAGGTTTAGTTCCTATGAAATTTAATAGAATGGTTTTGTATAACCAAGCTGTATTACATACTGCTTATGTAAAAGAAGGAATGTTTGTTGGAGATAATTATAGGCTCAACCAACAATTCTTTATTTAGGAGAATATGATGGATAATAATTTTAATGGAATAGAAGAATATAAAAATGCTTTTCCTATAGAATACTGTAAAAAAATAATTGATACTTTTGAACAACGAGCAGAGATGCAACTTACAGAACATCAAACAGGATTCAAAAATCAAGACGAAAGAATATTTATGGACATGGCAAATCATAATAACATGTTTCACGTGGATGCAAATTTATGTAAATTCTTTTATCAGACTATAATGGATACCTATGAACACAAGTATAGGAAAAAATATGATAGTTTAGGATCAGTATGTCAGCATTCTCCGAAAGGAATGAGTGTTCAAAAGACAAGACCACATCAAGGATACCATGCATGGCATTGTGAAAATGCAGATTTAGTGACTTCTTCAAGAGTAATGGCTTATACGCTATATCTTAATTCAGTTGAAGAAGGCGGAGAGACAGAATTTTTGTACCAAGGTGTAAAAATAAAACCAGAACCAGGCAAGTTAGCGATATTTCCTGCGTACTACACACATCCTCACAGGGGAAATCCAATTTACAAAGGCATAAAATACATTGTATCTGGCTGGTATACATTCGATGAATAGGATCTAACATGAAAAAAATATTATTTATAGCAGTATTAGGTGTTTTTATATTATTCGCTACTGGTTTAACTAGTTTTGCAGGCGTGTGGCAAGATAAACCAGTAATGTGTGGTGATGAACAAGAAGTTTTTGGACTTATGGGAAGTAAAAATGAACAATTACTACTAAGAGGTGATTTAATAGCTAAAGTTAGAGATCCAGATGAAGCAGATGGCTTATCGGTTACTCCGGCTATATTGCCTTTGGCTGTATATGGTAATTTTGAAACAGGAACATTTACTGTTGTTGAATACCACGGTGCACCTTATAATCAATTTTGTATAATCGCATTTGGCCAAGGCTTACAACTACCTGATTATGGAGCAATAAAGTGAAAATTTGTGTTGTTGGCGGAGGTACAGCAGGCTTTGTTTCTGCACTTATACTGAAATCTTCCTACCCCTCGTACACAGTAGATATAATTAAAAGTTCTAACATTCCAACCATTGGTGTAGGAGAAGGATCTACAGAGCATTGGTCTAGATTTATGGATTTTGTTGGTATACAGGCAGGAGAAATGATCAAAGAATGCGATGCAACCTTTAAAACAGGTATCATGTTTAAGGATTGGGGTGGTAGAGATTACTTACAAAATGTTCATTCTCATTATTCTGCAGATAGAAACGGGTTTCCTATTGTATATTCAAAACTAATGAGTCAAGATGTAGATCCAAGAAAACTTACAGGCGATTACCTATGGGATAACAAAACACCTTTTATGAAATTTATTGAAGAAAGACCAAACGAAACTGGTGTGTCTCAATATCATTTCAATACAAGTAAGCTAAATGATTATTTGATAAAAAAATCAAAACAAATGGGCTGTAACATAATAGACGACGAAGTAGAACCTATTTGGACAACAGAAATAAAACAATTACGAGGTAAAGAACATGTTTATCACTATGATTTTTACGTTGACTGTACCGGTTTCAAAAGACTTTTGATAAGCAAACTAGGAGCTAAATGGAAAAGTTATAGACAATGGTTGAAAATGAAGGAAGCAATAGTATTTCCTACGCCAGAAGAAGATGAAATACCAATTTGGACTTTAGCAAAAGCTATGGACTATGGTTGGATGTTTAGAATACCCGTATGGGGTAGAAAAGGTAACGGATACATTTATGATAGCGATTACATAAACGCTGATGAAGCCAAAGTAGAAGTAGAAAAATATTTAGGACATGAAGTAAAGGTTGCAAAAAATATCAAATTTGATCCAGGAGCAATAGATAAACCTTGGATTGCAAATTGTTGTGCTATTGGTCTAAGTGCGAACTTTGTAGAACCTTTGGAAGCAAGTTCAATAGGTACAAGCATTAACCAATCATTCTTATTAGCTCAAAGACTTTCTAATTATAACCAAGCAACAATAGAGTTATACAATAAAGAAATAAATGCTATTATGGAAAATATTAGAGACTTTATAATATTGCACTACATAAGTCCAAGGCGTGACACAAAATTTTGGCAAGATGTTGCAGAGATAGAATTGCCAGACAGTTTAAAAAATAATTTAAAAATGTGGAAACATAGATTACCAGTTTCAGACGATTTTGCAAACAAAACTTTGTTTAACGAGTTTAATCATGCATTAGTGTTACATGGAATGGATATTTTTGACAGAACTAGTTTAAAAAAACAGTATGAGGATCTTCATACTGATGCAAAACAATATGTAGAAAATATAATTCAAGAAAAAGAACAGTTTGATACAGTAAAAGCCATACCGCATAAAATGATGTTAGATTTATTGCGGAGGTTGGTGTGAGAATTTTTGCGTTTGGTTGTAGTCTTACTCATTATTTTTTCCCTACATGGGCAGATATACTTATACGCCAATATGAAAATCAAGGATACCACGGAGAGAATTGGGGCAGAAGTGGTGCAGGCAATCAATACATTAGTACAAGATTATGGGAAGCTAACACTGTTCATAAATTTAACAAGGATGATGTTATTTTATTACAATGGACAAGCATGTTTAGATCCGATAGATACAATATGGGAAAGGGTTGGTGGACCCCTGGTAATTTTAATTTAGACACAAATGAATATAACAAATGGAGGGAAATTTATGATCCTGTAAATGCTGTGATGCGAGATTGTGCAATTATATCAAGCACATCAAGGGCACTGGAATCTATAGGTTGTAAAGTGATCACTACAGGTTTCAGAGAGTGGCAAGAAGGCTGGACAGAACTTTCTACAGAATTTACCGATAGACAGTTTTTAGAATTAGGAGATGTAAGAGCAATTTTAGAACAGTATAAAGATGAAATAAAATTATCAACACCTCCAATACTTAATGCCTTAAACTTTGGCGACAGTGATGAATTTTTTAAAAGCAGACCAACTAGTATTCCAAGTGCAGATGAAAAACTGAAACATATGATTACTCCAGAAGTTCATCCTTTGACTCACGAAGCCGCAACATTTGTAGACGAACATGTAGAACAACTTAATGATCAAACTATAGATTTTGTGGAAGAATGGAAAGAAAAATTAAGCAAAGACACTATATTATTATACGAGCTTAACTGGTTTAACAAAGTGAAATGCGGTTGGTCAGATGATAGATGGAGACCATGACATGAGTACACCTGTAATAGGATTAGACAGAGACGGAACAATAAATGTAGATACTGGGGGCTATGTTACAAAGCCAGAACAATTTGAGCCTATAGAAGGAAGTTTGCAGGCTGTAAAAATGATTAGAGATAAAGGTTATGATGTTGTAATACTAACAAACCAAGCAGGAATACAAAAGGGTATTATGGATTCTGTAGATGTAGACATTGTCCATAATCACATGCTTACACTCTTAGGACAAATAGGTTGTAAAAGTATCAACGGCTTATATTACTCTACCACACCTTTGAAAGATGATCCTTACAGAAAACCAAATATAGGAATGTTTAAAAGAGCTTCAGCAGAAGTAGGAGTAAATTGGACAAACGGAGTATATGTAGGAGATAAAATAAGTGATTTGAAAGCGGCTGTAAAAGCAAAAGCAAAACCTGTGCTTGTTCGCACAGGGTATGGAGAAGAAACTATTAAAAAACTTAACACATTTGCAAATAAAGATCTAAAAAAACAAACTGAGATATACGATAATTTAAGTCAATTCGCACATAGCTTGGTCGATTTGAGCTGATATAGATGTAGTTCTTTATATCTGTATAAAACGATAAATACAATATGGAGCAGGTATAATGAATAAACAGCTTACAAATCTATTTTCTAAAGGCGTAAACAATACAATAGAATTACCTAATCGAAACAGCTTCAGTTACAAAGGTAGCTGGATTGGTGTATATCCAGGTACAGTAATGGATAAATGGCATGTGGGAGATTTTAGTAGTGTTATCTATAATATTACAGTAGAGTTTGGGTCAAATGAAAAAGAAATAATGCAACTATCCGTAGTTGCTAGACCAGATAGAGCAGTAGCTACTATATTCGGCAGATCCAGCATAAACCAAGAGTTAATTTCAATTTCTGTTACAGTTGATGCTAGTGTATGTTATGTAAATATAGCACCAAAAAGCACAAGTTATTCAGGTGCAAAAGCAGTGTTTCATGCCACATACGCTAAGACAATCAATCAACTTGTACCTCCGGCTATTGTCGCAGATACGTCAACAGAAGAGCAAAGCGGAATAAATACTTTTGATAGTATTACAAGTACGATGGATAATACAACACTAACATTTGATAAGGGTTAAGAGATGGCAAAATCAGTATTGAACATAGGTACAGCGGCAAATGATGGAACCGGTGACACACTTAGAGGTGGCGCTACAAAATTAAATTCCAACAGTGACGAACTGTACAATGCTTTAGGCGATGGCACAAATTTAAAAGATATCGTCAATTCAAGTTTGGAATTAGATATTCCACACGAAGCATCTAAGGTAAACAAGATAGCTTTACATGTTGCTAACACGAATACACTAAACACAATAAATGCATCAACATATCATGGTGCTTTACTACACAATCATGAATCAGGTACTGTTCATGTTGCTCATGCAGGTGCATGGCATAAACTTTTATTGGATGCAAGTGCAGGAGCCATCACAAACTACACAGATCCTTTAAAAAATGTTGCATACGTAGGAAATATTAATTCTTTATCAGATGTTGATACTACAAGCAGTCCCCCGCAAACAGGAAACGTTTTAAAATGGGATGGTGGTAAATGGGCACCAGGCACTGATGCAACAGCAGGCGGTGGTGGAACTGATGCTGATACATTAGATGGTCAAGATGGTTCATACTACTTAAATTACAGTAACTTAAATAACAAACCTACCATACCAACAACGCTTTTAAATTTAAATATTTCAGATGGTACTAGTGGACAAGTTTTAAAAACAAACGGTAACGGAACTTTTGAATTTGTTACAGTGAGTACTGGCGGTAATCAAAATGTTTTTAATACAGTAGATGGAGACACAGGTACAACTACAGCTAACTCAACTACTGATACGTTGACTATCGCAGGAGGCGCCAACATTTCAACTTCTGTAGTTGGTGACACTTTAACAGTAGCTTACACTGGTTCACCAAACTCAGGTGAAGAAAATCAAAATGCATTTTCAAATGTTGCATCTGATTCAGGTACAGCAGTTGCAGACAGTAAAACAGACACTTTGACCATTGCAGGCGGTACAAATATTTCAACAGCAGTATCAGGTGATACTGTTACAATTAATTACTCAGGTACAAATGATTTGGATAGCTTGACAGATGTAACTTTGGCAGGCACAACAACAGGACAAGTGCTTGTATATACTGGCTCAGCATGGAACAATATCACAGGAGTTACAATAGACGAGATAGCTTATCCGGCAATGACAACTTTGGTTGTAACAGCAGATTCATCAAACGGTTATAAGTTTGATCAATATGGTAACACTGAAGATCCAACAATTTATGCTATATCAGGAACAACTTTAGCATTTAAAATTAATTCAGGTACTAATCATCCTTTTAGAATTGAAACAAGTGGTGGTAGTCAATATAACAATGGACTTGTACACGTAGATATAGACGGATCAGTATCAACTGGCTCTTCGGCAAATGCTAAGACCAGAGGTACATTGTATTGGAAAATACCAGCAAACATTTCTGGTAACTATGCTTACCAATGTACAGTTCATAGTGCTATGAGAGGCACCATTGTAATTAAAGACATAAGCGGTTTATAATAGGAAAGTAAAATGGCAGGCACAATAATAAATGATAAGTTTCAAGCAGAATACGGATTTGAAAGTCCAAAGTTTACCGTAGATACTGCTGGTAAAATTACTGCCGAAGTCTTAGATATAAAAACAATTACATTGAATGGTAAACCATTTGTTCAGGCGGCAGAAGATGACCAAACAAGTGATGATACAGGCACTACTGTATCAAACTCATTTGATAGTTTAGCTGTCAATGGTGGCGTATTCAAAGTAAATGACACTAACAATAACACAATACTTTCTGTCATAAACGGAAGATTAAGAGTAAACAATATAGGAATTCCAGGAACCATTGATAACGTAGATATAGGTTATCAAACTCCTGTGCAAATAAAGGCTTATGGAATAGATATGACTACTGCACCAGATAGTTCAGCAAGTAATATTAATGTAAGCGGATCAAATCTAAACGGAGATTTAACAGTGAATGACAACCTATTGATGCAAAAAGATCCTTCATCAGGCTTACATGCCGCTAGAAAAGGATATGTTGATGCAACAGCAACAGCACTAGCAGTGGCATTTGGAGCATAAAGAATGGCAAAGAAAAAAATACAGAATTATACTTTTTACCCTGGCATAGGACTGAACGATGCTGTTTATCCTAATGCTAAATGGTTGTTAAATGCAAACAAAACTTTTATACAATACGAAGTAGTAGCTTGGATACAACAACAAGTAGCGGACAACGCCACAGGATTTGAAGGCTATGTTTATGACGAAGCAAAGTGTAGAAGAGATACAGGTTACAACATTGACGCTTGGTTACATGATTTACAATATGGCGGTAATCAAGAGACTACAAGAATTGCAAATACGTATTGGGAAAAAGATGTTGCACAGATTGACGGATCTAGAATACCTGAGATTAGAGCAAAAGAATTTACTAGAGATTTGATAAACAATCATGTGTTTACAAATTCTGCACAAAGCACACCATACCAAACTGCTTACGCACAGACTGTTAACGCAAGTTACACCTCAGAAGCAAATGCAAGTCCAAGAATACAAGCACTTGCAAAAATAGTAATAGATGTCATCACAACGGGTCTAAGTGCTTTACCTACTTTTGAAAGAAAAGGTTTAGGACATATTAGATTTGCAGGACACTATGATGCAAGTGACTTACTTATTATTACCAACTCAACCAGATCTGAAGTTATTTTTAACTTTACTGATGCAACAAAAGGCGGAGTGGTCAAAAGAATTGATGATGTAACACCAAGAGATTCAAGTGGATATGTTGTAAAATATGATTCAGTAAACGCAAACGAAAATGCAGACGAAGACTTTCCTAAATATTTGCAAACCACAGATTCTATAACAATAGTTGATTTAGTTTACAACACCAGCGGACAAGATACTACAGATGAAATACAGATCTTTGTAGACAATGATGAGCAGAAGATTAGACCATACGATTTTGGTACAGATGCTATCGAACGTATGCGTATTGCACCTCCATTGTCTATGCTTGACGCTGACTTTGAATATGGATTACAACCTACAAAATGGTCAGCTATAGGAATGATGCGTGGTTATCCAAGTGTTTATGAATTACCTGGAACAGATACTCAAGTTGCAACTGTTACTACTGATGCATCTGCAGGTACAAGCGGTATTGGTGCTAGTTTAATTACAGTAACAACAATAGGTGGACACGGGTTTGAACCTGGATTTCCTATAACAATTAAAGCATTAGAAGATGCTGTTGTTGGAGCCGCAAGAGCAGAAGGTTCATTCATTGTTAACTCTGTACCTAATGCAACATCATTTACGTACTACGCCAAATCTAAGGTTGGTACTACAAGTGGTCAGGTATTATCAACTACATATACACAATTAAGACAAGGTGCTTTTTACACAGGTGCAAGTTTAGGACAACCACAGTTTGATGTGTTTAGTAATGGTACTAATGGTTCAATGACATTATCATTGGCGGCACAGATAAGCGAAAACAAATTAGCATTTACTGGCGATATACCAGAAATTGGTGCTCCGATTAATTATCCTTCAGCATTTAACACTGGTACACAGGTAACTGGTATTTCAGGCACGCCTGGAGGTACTCCATTAGCAATGACTTTAACATCTGACATTGCTCCAGGAAATACACAATTTACAGTAAGCTCAACATCAAATATTATTCAAGGACTTGCCGCAGACAATGGTTCAGGAGATGCAATATTTGTTAATAATATTGTTGGAAATACAGTATCCATGAGTGGACAGTTTACTTCTTCAATTAGTAAAAATACAGAAACATATACAGGAGTATCAGGAACAATTACTGCACCAGCAGGTATTAATGGACAATTTAATATTAGTAGATCAGGCGTAGTATATTCTGTAGATGGTATAAATCAAGCAGGATCAGGTTACAAAAAAGGTGATACTGTAAAAGTTTTAGGTAATCAACTAGGTGGTTTAACTCCAGCTAACGATGCCATTGTAGAAGTTACAAATATAGACGGTTCAGGAGGAATTACTGCGGCATCTATAACAGGTACAGCATTAAGCGGAAGCATTACTTGGAATACTCCTACTAACACATTAAACAACGATGGCGGTACTTGGGGCAACACAACTGTTGATATTGCGTATGCCGACGATGCATATACAACTGTTTCTTTTAATTCACCAAATGAAACATCAGGGTACACAGTAAATGATCTATTATACATAGAAGGTAATCAAGTGCAACCTTCAGGAGGCCAAAACGGTGGTACAAATGACGCACAAACAGGTAACGATTTAACTGTAAAAGTTTCATCAGTAGGAGCAGGAGGTACAATTACAGGAGTAACAGTGCTTTCAAACAATTATCAAACAGGTACTGCTCCAGATGAAGTTGTTGCCTATCAATTTGATAATGACACACCTGGCAACTTAACTTATACTGGAGGCACTGGTAGTGGATTTACTTTTTCAATCAACAAAACAATTGGAGCTTCAGCTGGATTATCGGTTCAAATTTCACAAAATGGTTCAGGATATAACACTGCTGACACAATAGTCATCACTGGTAATAAATTGGGTGGTGCATCACCAGCCAACGATGTTTATCTAAGAGTAGTATCTGTAAACGGAACTGGTGGTATTACTGATGTTAGAGTTGAAGGCTCAGACGAATCAAGTACTCCAACCTTTGCAAATGCAGGTTCTGTAACAGGAAAAACACTACAAAACAGAGTTGGTTCTGGTTGTACATTTAATATTTCTAACAACGGTACAGCTTACAGTATTGCTATAGCTGTAGCAGGTTCAAATTATGAAAGTGGACAAACATTCACAGTGCCAGGTACTGAACTAGGTGGCTCATCACCTACAAATGATGCAACTGTTACAGTAAGCACAACAACAGACCAATGGAATGCAGGTACATACACATATGGTATAGTTACAGGACTAAATGTTAGCGGAGTTGCACCAACACTACCTACAAGTTTCACAGGTATAGCAGGATCTAATGAAGCACATGCTGGTGCAAGTGGTACGTTTGATATAACAAGGACACAAGGTACATACACTGTATCAGTAAATGCACAAGGATCTGGATATAGAGTTGGTAATGAAATAACTGTAGTTGGCACAAGTCTAGGAGGTGCAACAACGGCAAACGATGCTCTAGTTGTAGTATCTAGCGTCAACGGTTCAGGTGGATTGACAGGAGCAACAGTAACAGGAACAGGTGTTGCAGGCGGAAGTTTAAACTTGGTAAGTGGTGTAACTTTATCAGATTTTACCACAGCAACTATAAATTCAGGCGTAACAGTACCTTTTGAAGCATTGGCAACAATAGAAGTTTCCTGGCCCTATGCACATGGTATAGTACCGGGTGATACATTTATTGTTGATATTAATTCAGATGATGGTGGAACAAATAATCACCAATTAGCAGGTGGTTCGTTCATGGCAATTACAGTTCCAACTACTAAGAAAATTAGATATAACACAAGAGCTCCTGGTAATATTAAAGAATTTGTTACTGGCACATCTGTTGAAGATAAAGTGCAAGGTAACGTATACATGCGACCTGACTCATTCTTTATACATAGACCATATGACGGTGGTGTTCAGTTAGGCACAGGTGGTCCACAACACGGTGCTCAAGCTATTAGACAGAGTAAAAAATACATTAGATACCAGTCAGGTAAGGGTATTATGTACACAACAGGCGCACTTTTTGCCCCATCCTATGACGTGAGATCAGTTACATCAACTGGTTTAGAAATTGGTGCCACTCTCACTATTGTTACAGACGATAACGATCATGGCGCACAAGTTGGTGGTAGAATTAGACTTATTGGTGTAGAGACTCCAGGTTACAACGGCGAGTATGTTGTTCAATCAATCACAGATGAAAGAACATTAAAATGCTTATCAACACGTAGGCTTGGTGCTACAACGGCTGTTCTTGGTTTTGCGGCACAAATGACGGTTGTTGGTTGGCATGGTGCTACAGTACGTTCAGGAATATTTGATGATCAAAACGGGATCTATTGGGAATATGATGGTAGCAATGTAAGTGTTGCCCAAAGAACTTCAACAAAACAAATAGCAGGTACAGTGGCGGCATCACCAGATAGTAACCTAATTACAGGTAACAATACAAGATTTAGAGATCAACTGAAAGCAGGTGATAGAATTGTAATTAAAGGAATGACGCATGTTGTTTCCAATGTGGATTCACAAACACAGATTACAATCACTCCTGATTATAGAGGCGTAAATCAAATTTATGCGGCAAAAGTTAACTTAATTGCAGACAAAAAAGTACTTCAAGAAGAATGGAACTTGGATAGACTAGACGGTACAGGACCAAGTGGTTATAATATGGATGTAAGGTACATGCAGATGATCGGTATCCAATACAGTTGGTATGGTGCTGGTTTTATTGACTGGATGGTAAGAGGTGCAGATGGTAACTTTGTGTTCTGTCATAGAATGCGTAATTCAAACGTAAACACTGAAGCATTTATGAGATCAGGTAACTTACCTGTGCGATATGAAGTAACAAACGAAGGTGCATTTGATAGATTAGCAAGTGACATTGATCAAACACAAACTACATTGACACTTACTGAATCAAAGTTTTTTCCAGATTCAGGGACAGTGTTTGTTGATAACGAACTTATTAGTTATACTTCAAAAAATGATATAACCAAAACACTTTCAGGTTTAACTAGAGGTACTACACTTACAAACTTTCAAGCAGGTGCAACCAGACAGTATTCAGCAAGTCCGGCAAGTGGACATGCGGCTAGGACTGGTGTTATATTAGTAAGTAATACAATTACTCCACTCATATCACACTGGGGTTCAGCATTTATTACAGATGGAATGTTTGACGAAGATAGAGGTTATATCTTTTCTTACACAGAAGCAGGTATTAATGTATCAACAACAAGACAAACAGCTTTCTTACTTAGACTAGCACCTAGTGTGTCAAATGCTATTGTTGGAGACTTAGGAGATAGAGAACTACTAAACAGAGCTCAACTGCTTATGCAAGGTTTAGAGATCACATCAGATGGTGTTGATCCAACTAACAATGCAAATATTATTACAGGTGGTATTGTTATTGAAGGAATATTAAATCCGCAAAACTATCCACTCAACCCAAGTGACATTGGTTGGCAAGGTTTGTCAGGACTAGCTCAAGGTGGTCAGCCTAGCTTTGCACAGGTTGCCTCAGGTGCATCGGTCAACTGGAACTCAGGTGATACAGCAACTTATCAAACAGGGGCTGTAATGGCTCAGGTTACTGCAACAGCACAATTAATGCCATGGTGGTCATTTAGAACAAACAGAAGCTATGCATACTTTACAGCAAATAGTTGGGAAGATGCAAATCTATCAGTTGGTGATGAAGTTAATGCAGACGGTGGTGGTAATGAATACTTTCCACAAGGTACCACAATCCAACAGGTTGTTGACCAAACAATCTATGGACGTTATCTAGTTTACTTTTCACAAAACTCAAATCAAAACTCAAGTAATGCGGCAACACAGACGTTCCAAAAAGGTGGAGATTCTACAAACAGCGTTAGTGCATTGTTCCTAAAAACTGTATGGGACGCAACAGGAGCCAAGTCAGGCACGATTATTGGTGACTCAGGAGGTGCTCCTACTAACCAAGGTGACATAACAATGCCTGCAGGATCATATGTTACAAATGTTGAAGGACCATTATTATTCGGTAATCAAAGCGGATCAGGTATAGAATACTACAGAGTAACATTTAACAATGCTTACACTGGTACACTTTCACCAGGAGACTTGTTTAACTTTACGTTCCAACAACCTCCGTACGCACAGCCAGGTGAAACAGTATTTTCATTCATTGCACAACCAGGAGAAAGATCAACATTGGATCTTGGATTATTGAAAGAATTGACTAATACAACACTAGGTGGAAGAGGTACTTTTCCAAATGGTCCAGACGTGTTAGCGATTAATGTTTATAAGACTGTTGGTGCAAGTGTAAATTCAAACTTGATTATTAAGTGGGGTGAGGCTCAGGCTTAACTTCCTGCTCTTTTTGACTGTCTCCAGGAGCAATCCTGTAATTATCCTCAACAGAATCAGCAGTACTTACTTCCGTAACACTACTTCCAGGCTCCATACAAACTAATTGATGTGGTTGTAAAGGAGGATTATGCCAAGTCATTCCTTGAGTCAGTTCTTGTTCATATAGCTTGGATGTTTTGGTATCGATCCATCTAAGTAGAAACTTACCGTTGTTTACAAACCAAGATTCATCTTTTTCTCTATGAAAATGTAAACTAAATTTTGACCCTACTTTTTCAAATACCATAATTTTACCACAGTATTTGTCGTTGGTTGCCCAGATAAGTTCATATCCCCAACCTTTTTCTACTTTACCTTCTAGTCTATCCGGCATCTTTTACAATATCCTTTAAATATTCTTCTAGTGTCAACCAATGTCTTATTGGTATAGTATTATGTAGCTTGGCATTATCTGCACAAGTGTATTCCTGATATTGGCCTTTTAAATGTTCTGGCATATCAATATATTCAATTTTTGCCTTATGGTGCTTTGCAATTTGCTTTGCAATCGATTCTATATCTACAGCCTTGCTTGTGCCTAAATTGTACACACCACTTACATCTTTATGCATCATTTCTTCTTGTATTCGTACTAAATCATAGACACAGACAACATCTCTTTTATACTGATCACTGTTCTTAAATAACTTTATTTTTCCATCAGTTTCGGCTTGAGTTTGAAATTTACTTATCATACTCATTTGATCACCTTTGTGTCCTTCTCCAGGACCATACACATTGAAATATCTATAGCTTTGCACCAACATGTTAAATTTATCTATTCCGTTGTCGAGTAAAAATTTATCAATTAAAAATTTACTCCAAGCATAAGGAGTTTGGGGATAGCAAGGATCTTCTTCATTGAAGCTTTTATTTGGTCCGTACACTGCGGCAGTACTTGCAAGTTGTATGTTTGTTTGATAGTTATCACAAATTTGTAAAAGACGCATAGTAAATTCATAATTATGACGCCAAACTTTGTCTATATCTCTTTCTGTAGTATCGGAAATTGCACCACAATGCACTACCCAATCATATTGTTCTACCGTAGGCACAACGTTTTCTACCCAGTCAAAACCTTCTACTTCGTGTCCTTTATGAATTAGATACTGGGCCATATGGCTCCCAATAAATCCTTTATGGCCAGTAACTAAAATTTTCATTATACTCTGTTACCTCTTAATGCAAAAAACAAACCACCAACCCACAGAAATACATGTAGGTTATCATAAAGTATGACATCCCAAAAACTTTCAGGTTCTCCTATCCATATCACTCCGGTCATAATGCAACAAATTACAATGCCACTGAATCTAGTTACCATATCTCCTATCCATGGCCAATTGGATAACCATTTATTGTTCATTAATCCACCGAACAGAAGTCCTATACCTCCGCCAAGTTCTCCATAAGCAACAAACCACCAAACTAGATATGGTAATCCAAACGATTCGGCAGTTTCAACATCAACAGGGATCTTATCTAAACCTTGTTGTATGAAAACTATTGCTAATGGTATTCTGAATAACCAATGGCTCAAACAAAACTCAGGCAATCGGCTACTTATTTTTTCTAATATTGTCATTGTTGAATCTTTCCTATTATTTTTGATGTACTTACTCCTTGTACTGTTGGAAAAATTTTAACCTCTGCTAATTCATTTCCAACTACAGTTGCAGGCACATAATCTCCACCTTTAACAATTATATCGGGTTGAACACTTTCTATTTTTTGTATAGGAGTGTCTTCATCGAAAATCATCACTTGATCTATCCATGGTAATGATTCTAATTGTGCTTTGCGTTCCTCAACAGTGTTTATAGGTCTATGTTCACCTTTCAACCTTTTAACACTAGCATCACTGTTTATTCCAACTATTAATCTATCGCCTTGTTTACTTGCAAATTTTAATAGTTCGAGATGTCCTTTATGTAATACGTCAAATACTCCGTTTGTCCATACCACACTTCTTTTTTTAAGGTCACTTTTTGTAATTACTGTAGTGCCTTGTCGTTCAACTGCTCTAGCTGAAGCGTAGCAGGCAATTTCACAAGCCTCAAAAACATCTTTACCTTTATCTAAAAAATGTGCAATAACGGCTAATACCGTATCTCCTGCACCAGTTACATCTACAATTTGATTAGCTGGTTCTTTGAAATGCTTGTATCTCGTGTCTTCACATAAGACATGCATTCCGTTTGCACCGTCTGTTACTACTAGCCATTGCCAATTATGTTTTCGCATAATATTGGTAGCATCTATTTCGTCGAATTCTCCAAACCAATTTTTATATTCTTTCATATTTGGTTTGACTAGATAAGCACCGTCATAAAAGTATTCATGTTGTTTAGGGTCTACTAACACCTTGCACTTTCTAAATAGTTGTTGTACAGTATTTGCTTTTACTGTGCCTTTAGCATAATCGCTAATACATATTATATCATCTTTTTTTATATTGTCAAGTAGTTTTTCTATCACATTATCTGATTGATACAATCTTTCTCTATCCCATCGTAACACTTGTTGACCACCTTGTCCTATAAATCTAGTTTTCGTAGTAGTCATTTTTGCATCTACTGATATATGGTTATCAATTGCTGTGTCCTTCAACAAATCTAAAAGTTTGTAACCTTCTTTATCGCCAGCTACACAACTATACAACTCAACTTTGCCATTTATGCTACATAAATTTGTTGCTAAATTACCTGCTCCTCCTATACTGTAAGAATAATTGTCTTCTTTCATAACGATTACAGGAGCCTCTGGACTTACTCTATCACAGGATCCATAGACCCAACGATCAAGCATGATATCACCATAAATTTTTATCACTGCATAGACCTTATGTATTCTGTATTATCTGGTAAATTTTGTGCTTTTCTATCATGATCAGCAACATGATACATGTATGCTGTATCTGATAATCTTGTATCTTGGTTGTATGCCAGTTCTCTTCTAGCAACATCATCACTCAACTTGCCTGTGCCTGCCAAAACGTAACTCCATAGTGGCCAACCTGCACAACCTTCGTGCCTAGGGAATAGAGTATGATTAGGAACACGGTGTTTGCAAAGTTCATGTACGGCTTTTGTAAAATCTGTATTAGTTGCTCCACTATCTATGTGCTTCCAAAACTCTGTATCATTTCGTCCACAAGTGTAATGTGCAACCAAAAAGTCTTTTAGTGTGTCATATAAATGTGAATTCTTATTATTGTAATCTTCGATTTGTGCAGGATTGCATGTATCATCTCTATCTTTTCCTAAACAAGCATAAACAAAATGTTTCAATTGAAAGATTGTTGTATGAATACTTGTGGCTTCCAAAGGCTCTGCAAAAGCGGCACAAAGACCAATCGATAAAACATTTTTAATCCATAGCTGTTCCTGCCTTCCGCTATCAAATTTAAGCAATCTAATAGGTTCAATCTTTTTTCCTATGTTCTGTTCAAGTTCATCTTGAGCTTGTTCTGGTGTAACAAAATCATCACTGAACACATAACCACAACCTCTTCTATTAAGAGTTGGAATTTGCCAACACCATCCATTTTTTTGTGCCCAAGCATTTGTTACTGGTTCAATGACCTCATCATCTTCGTAGGGCAAAAGGAATGGTAATGCTGAATTCACAGGTAAATTTTCTTTGTAACTCTTCCATTTTGAACCTACAGCTTTCATTAATATTTGATTAAATCCACTTGCATCTATAAACATGTCTCCATGCACAGTATTGCCATTACTTAATTTTAACGAAGTTACCCATCCAGATTCTGGATCTAAAATGACTTCGTCTACTTCGCTATCTATATCAGTTACGTTTGAAGAAACTTTTTTGAAATATTTTCCGACTTTGTGTGCATCAAAATGGTATGCATGATTACCGTTGTGTTCTACAAAACTGTTTTTGTTGTGTTCAATTTTATATCCTAGTTCTGTTGATACATGCAATAGATTTTGTTCTCTATAACCTAGTGCATGTTGGAATACAATGTCTACCGAATCGCCACTTGTTGGAGAACCATCTATTGGTCCATAATAATGTGACTTTGTATCCTTGTTCCAACCTATGTGTTTTATGCCTAATTTTATTGTGGCATCACATTCACGTATAAAATCTTGTTCTACACAACCCATATTGGCCATTTCATTTTGCACAATATTTGTTAGCGAGCCTGTGCTTCCTTCACCTGCTCCTATGATGCCAATCTTACTGCTTTCTATAACAGTTACATTATGTTCTGGTCTTATTTTTGATATCATCAAAGCGGCCAGCCAACCAGCGGTTCCACCTCCCACAACCACTATCTTCATTTAAAGTCTCCTGTGCTAGTAGCCCGAACAAACCAATCATATCCCAAGTTGGTGGTGTCTATAGCGTCTTGATGTGATATGCTTAATTTCTTTCTTATTTCTTCTGCGGTCATAAATTCGTTCATTGCAAAATCAATCTGCATTGGACTTAATCTGTTAAGATCAACATTAGTTTGATAGCCCATCTGGATCAACCAAAGTTGCCAGTTTTGTGGGTGAAACAGTGTGCTACTTGTTATATCAGAATAAAAACTTCTTTGTGGATCTTTCAACCAATCTTCATAAAATAAATGTCTTTCTGATTTCACGTGTTTTTCTTTAACGTAATTCCAAAACTTTGTATTCCATTTAGTGTCTGCATAGTGACTGCCTACGAAATCGACTGCATCTGAATACCAAGACATCATTGTTCTGTTATACGTTTCTATTGAATCTTGGGTATAAGCGTATTGCGGAATATGTTCTGAGAGTTTTTGTACACCATATGTCATACTTGCTAAACCAGTTGACTCTAGTGGTTCAATAAATCCTCCGCTTAAACCAATTGATACAACATTCTTTTCCCAAAAGTTTTCGCTATAGTAAGGTGTCCAATCTATTAATTTTAGATTTTCTGGTTTGATTCTATTATTCCAATGTTCACAAAAATACTTCTTAGCTTCATCTGGATCTGTGATATTACTATTGAATACCATACCAGAACCAATCCTTGATTGTGTGGGTATTTTCCAAATCCAACCGTGATCAACAGCAGGGCAACTTACGTATGGTGTACACTCTTTTTCAAAGTCTTCATATGGTACATGTCCTGCCACAGCGGCATTAGTAAACAGCCTGCCTGTATCTATTAATTCGACCTTTTTTCGGTCTTTTAACAGCGATAAGAAGCCCGTACAGTCCAGGTAAAAGTCTGATTGGTGTGTTGTACCATTCTTAAGTTCAAGGCTGGTTATATAGCCATCTAGGTCTCTGTTTACTTTAACTACATCACTTTTAATTACGTTAACTGTATTTGAGCAAATATTTTGTAATTCTTTTACAAGTTTACCAGCATCAATATGATATGCTAGAGTTTCAAAAGCATTAAAGACGTCAACTTTATTTGCCATTGTAGTAGAATAACTTGGTAAGCTATATTCTCTAAAATCTAAGTCTTGTTTCTGTGCCCATATATCATATTGTGTACATTTCAAATCAAAGTATGACCTATTTACAAAGAAAGGATGATAAATTTTTCTGCCTGGTTCGACCCAATTAGGAAAGTCAATACCTGCCTTATATGTACCATCTACGTTCTGAAACCATTGTGGCAAATTTACACCACATTGCCTTAAAAAATATGGAAATGTAAGCACAGTTGCTTCACCAACTCCAATTGGATTACCTACTTCTTTATCAATTACTGTGAGAGGAATATCCCAGAAATTATTTTGTATATAGGTAGCGGCAAGCCAAGCCGCCGAACCTCCACCTACTATTGTAATATTTTTAAGTCTTTTCATTTTCTAAGTATCCTATCAAATCAAAAACAGTTTGTAATTTTGTTTGGTTGGTTTTATTTTGTAAAGTGTTTCTCAAGCCCATGTGTAACGGTTTTGGCCATTTACCAAAACTTACCCATGCATAGCCATCGTGTTCGTTATTAAGGTTTGGTAAAAATTCTTCTTTTACAACACACAGATATGTATGAAAATGAAACTTAGAATCTACACTAACAAAAGTTTCTAGCGGAATTGTTTTTATAATACTTGGTAAAGTTCCAATTTCTTCTTTAATTTCACGTTCTAGTGCAGGCCAAGGCGATTCATTTTTGCCGTTTGTACCACCTACAAGTCCCCATACATTTCTTTGTTTGCTCTGCGTCCTATGTAATAATAAAAATCTTTTTGTTTTAAGACAATAGAAGAGAGCTCCGCTACATATGATTTCTTCACTCATACAAATAATTATCTTAAAATACTAGACGCCAAGTGCCTTTTTGGTACTCACCTTCGAACGATAAAATCCATTCTGTACCAGTCCATCTATATTGGACACCTGTGTTTAAATTGGTTAGATACTTGGTTGTTGTTCCTTCATCAGCACTTGCATCAAAAACTATATGCCATTTCGTACCATCCCACTCTACAACATCATTTTCACCACCAACAAAATCTGATCCGTCTGCATTCTTCCAAGCATCTGGTCCATCATAAGGGTCTTTTGAACTACCATCTGTTGGGTCTTGACCATATGTCATTAACCCGCCAACATTTGTACTAGTATTAATTGGACCTAGTAAAAGTAATCTTAATCCGTTTGTCTTAGATCCAGCAGGGTTAAATTTTAATGGATCCACTATAAAATCAACCGATCCTGTATTATTACGTCCACTTGGTGAAGGCAAGTCTGTATTAGTTGGAATAGTATCAGCATCATATGTTAAGATAAGTTTCGTTCTATCTAATTCGTTTATAGCCACACTTGCATTTACACTTATACCGACACTCTCGCCCTCAAGTAATTTACGTTTAAGTTGTATTTGTGATATACCAGTTCTAAAAGTTCCTGGAAGAGCTTCTGTAATTACGTCCCATTGAATACTTCCCACAATACCTCGATCAACAATCTGTGCTATATTATTCATGACCAGTATGTCATAATCCTTGTAGGTAGACATACTTAAATGTACTCCGGATCTTTCTGATCTGTTTAAAATTTTATCCATTTTAGGATGCATACTTTCTGAGTCAGCGTAGGCTTGTAGTTCAGGAGTAGTATTTCCTAGATCAACAGTTCCTTTTGATTCATCAAAAATGCTCATAACAACACTTGTTATAACTCCTAGTTTCTTTACCTTTGCTGGCAAATTTAAATATATAGGAGTAGTAAAGCCCATTTGTGCAACATCAATTTCAGATTCTGTTCCTATAGGTATAGTTCTACTAGAAAAACTTAAACTTGTTAGTTCAACTACAGATAAACTGCTCCAATCTACATAATTGTCTGTGGTTTGTATTTCTAAACTAGGATTAAACAACATTAAAATTTGTTCCATAATTTGTAATTTTTGTTCTGTGTTTGTGCTCCAAATATCTACGTTTACATTCAATGTGTAAGGAGTAGGCATGATTCTTTCTACTGTATAATTTTTTCCTTGTGTGTTTAAATACTCTTTATTGTTATCATCATATGCACGTTCACGTAAATGTATTTTGTGTACGTATGAAGAATCAGCAGTCCTTGATCTATCTTGCTCAAGTCCTGTAACGTAAACAGCCATTCTTGGTGCAGATGGTATTTTGTTCTCAGAATTGTCTCTTAATATATGTCCTACCTGTCTTGTAATATCTCCATACATAACAGGAATTTGTGTCAATTTTCCTTCTCCGTCTTTGTAAGAAAAATTACTGAACAATCTAATTAATTGGGTTATATACCTACGTATTTGTCCATCATAAAAATGTTGCATTAATTATCTGCCTTTGGTTTAAGTGCTTGTGATAAACTTTGTCTTTCTTCAACGGTGTCACCTGCAATTTTACTAGATTTAGTATTATTGATAAATCCTGTTTTAAATGTGTCTCGTGTATCTTTATTTGATAGTGTCATGCGTACATTGTCTTCCATTTTAATCCACCTCGTTCCGTCATATCTAAATAATCTATTTGGTAATAGGTCAGTGCGTAAAAAATAATCACCTTTTGCTTGTGATATTGGAAAGCTAATGCCACTTCCAAATGCTTCACCATTAGGTGCTATTCCATCACCGATAAGATATCCATCATATCCGGTTCTATCTGGCGTTTGGTTAACTCGATCTGCCAGTTCATTTTGTGTACTTGCATCCAATGAAGTTACATCTGTTGTAACAAGCTCTGTTTGACCTCTTTCGTCTACCTGTAAGGTATAAAGATTTGTTGTATCGTAACCTGATTTATCTGCATCTGCTTCAGCTTGTTTGATAACAGCATTGTTAACTTGCATCTCTGTTTCGTATGTTGATAATACATCTCTAAGTGTTTGTGTAGATCCTTCTTCGGAAGGCAAGTCAAGTATATCTTTAAACTCTTGGGAATCCACAATCTGTTTCATTTTTACTCTGTATAGGTGTGGATACCAACTTTGTGAAAATCCTTCACTTGCACGGTTTACATCTTCAACAACATAAAATCTTTTCAGTGCAACATTGAAATCATTTAAAGCATATTCGTCTTTTAGGTGTGGAATTTCTATAACATCTCCTGACATGATTTTACGTCCTAAAGTTTTTACACTATAATTGATAGGAATAGTCATAAAAATTATGTCATTTTGTAAAAATAATCCAAATTGACTCATATCAAAATCAACATCTGATACACTGTAGATACCACGCATTACGTAAATGTCAGGATCATATTTTCTGTCTCTATTTTCAAGAAACAGCATGTCTTGTATATTTGTTTCTTTTACTGCATCATATCTTGGCTTATCAGATGTAGCATCTTCTTCTGAAGGATTTTTAGGTCCAAGATACTTGTGTACAAAAACATCTGTACCACCTACTGTAAACATTTCGGTGATGGTTTTGTCTAGAAATTCGTAATCTTTTCCCTTTTCAGGTTTATATAAGCTCAGTCTTGGCATAACGTAAGTATTTATCCGTGCATAAATACTGTAGCGGAGAACGTATATGGCAACTAATATTAAAACAAAAAAGCAAGAAGTATTCAAGTACGTAGAGCTTAATTTAGGCGGCGGAATGATAGATGTGGAGCTAGATCCTGATCATTATGAAACTGCACTAGAAACAGCACTATCAAAATTTAGACAAAGATCAGATAATTCAGTTGAGGAATCATATATGTTCCTTCCAACAGTAATAGACCAAAACGATTATACGTTACCATCTGAAGTAGTAGAAGTAAGGAAATTATTTAGAAGAAGCATAGGCAGTAGAACAGGTGGAGGCGATGGTGGTACACTATTTGAACCATTTAATCTTGCTTACACAAATACATACTTATTAGCTAGTTCTAATATGGGCGGCCTTGCAACATACAATGCCTTTGCAGGTTACCAGGAATTAGTAGGAAGAATGTTTGGTTCGTTCATCGAATTTAAATGGAATACAACTACAAAAAAATTAACTCTATTACAACGTCCTCGTGCAGAAGAAGATATCTTGCTATATGTATATAATTATAGACCAGATTTTGAATTATTAGATGACTATCTTGCAAAACAATGGATTAAGGATTATACACTTGCAAAGTGTAAATTTATGCTAGGAGAAGCAAGATCCAAATTTGCCACTATAGCAGGTCCACAAGGAGGATCAGCACTTAATGGCGATGCTCTAAAGGCAGAAGCACAAGCAGAACTTGAGAAACTAGAAAACGATGTCGCTATGCAGGTAAGTGGTGGTGTTGGTTATGGTTTCACAATTGGCTAAAAATCACTTGACAAAATAATTAAAGTCCAGTATACTAATTAACAGTATAAGGATTCATTATGATTATTGGTATTTGTGGCTTAATTGGTAGTGGTAAAGGCACCGTGGCAGATGTTCTGGTTGAACAACATAAATTCAAAAAGATAAGTTTTGCAGATAAACTCAAAGATGCAGTTTCTGTGCTATTTGATTGGGATAGAGATATGCTAGAAGGAGAGACATCCGAAAGCAGATATTGGCGTGAGCAAAAGGACGAATTTTGGACTAATGAAACAGGAAGAGAAATAACACCAAGATTAGTTTTGCAAGAATTTGGCACTGATTGTATGCGTAATGGGTTTTTTGATGGTGTATGGGTAAGTTTTGTCAAAAAAGAAATTATAGAAAACCCCCAACAAAATTTTGTTATTCCTGATGTAAGGTTTACAAATGAAATAGAAATTATTAAGAGCCTTGGAGGCAAAGTTTGGTGTGTAAAAAGAGGTCCAGATCCATTGTGGTTTAGACAATATCAGGATTTAGGATTAGAACCAACTGATGTGCATCCTAGCGAATGGCGGTGGGCTTCAGCATCATTTGATTTTAATATATACAACGAAGGAACAAAAGAAGACCTTAAAAGTCAGGTACAAGGTCGCCTTGCTTCCACTTTACTCCACGCTTCTGCAGAAGCCGTTGGCAATTAGCACAAATAGTTTTTAAATTACTAAAACTTATGTTTGTAAGAACACCGTCTATATGGTAGACATTGAATTGTTCAGGCTGTCCGACAAAGCCACACTTGTCACATTCATTTTTTATTCTGTATCCTGCTTTATACCAATTAGGTATACCCCTATTTTTTCCGTTGTGTAGACACCTTTCACATTGCTTACGATAATACGTTTTGCCTGCTTTTTTATAATTAACAGCGGCTGGTTTTTGTTTACAGTATTCGCATAACGGACGCATATTGTATTTACCATACCTTTTTACCCCCTTTTATATGTGGCTTTCTAGGTATATTTTTCAAAAATCGTATAAATACTTTTAACAGTTGTTATATTACAGGAGAACATAAATGGCAAATTTAGTATCACCAGGTGTACAAGTAAGTGTAGTAGACGAAAGTTTTTACACGCCAGCTGAACCAGGTACAACGCCTATGATTTTTGTTGTGTCTGCACAAGACAAGAAAAACGGATCAGGCACAGCTACAGCATCAGGTACAACCAAAGCAAAAGCAGGGACCCCTTACTTAATTACTTCACAAAGGGATCTTACAGAAACATTTGGAGACCCGATCTTCAAAACAGACACAAACAATAATCCAATCAACGGCGGAGAGCTTAATGAGTATGGATTACAAGCGGCATATTCTTATCTAGGTGTTAGCAATAGAGCATTTGTTGTTAGAGCAGATGTAGACCTTGCTGAGATTGAGCCTAGTGCAAACGCACCAGCGGCGGCTCCAGCAAATGGAACATTTTGGTTTGATACTGCACAAACAAAATACGGTATTTTTCAATGGAACGGTAATCCAGCGTCTGTTACTGGTGGACAGTCTTTTACAAATAAAGTTCCTTTAGTAATCACAAGTAACACACAATTAGTAGGTGAATCAAACACAGGTATTCCAAAAGGTTCAGTAGGAGCAATTGGAGACTATGCTGTAGTAACAACAACAACTGTTAATAAGATTTACTACAAAAACAAGAGTGGTACATGGGTCAAAGTAGGACAACAGGCTTGGGTAGCAAGTTGGCCAACAATCACAGGTACAGCGGCAAATCCAACATTAACAAACGGACAAACTATAATAATTAACGGAACTACAGTAACAATTTCAGGTACAACAGTATCAGCAATGGAAACTGCAATAGATAATGCAGGTATTACTGGTGTAACTTCAGCGGTAATAGATGGTAAATTAGAAATTTACAGTAATGGTACTTCTACTACAGATGGTTCTACAGATGAAGACGGTGCTATACAGATTAGTGCAGGTGCTTCTGGATCATTGTTAACTGACCTAGGTATTACAGCAGGTACTTATTATGCTCCGGCATTTGTAATCAAGCCACATACACAGGTTCCTGAATTTAAAACAGCAGATGCACAAACAAGACCAACTGGTTCAGTTTGGTTAAAAACTACAAATGCAAACTTGGGTGCAAACTACAGTGTAAAAAAATATAACAGCACAACTAAACTTTGGGAAGTTATATCAGCACCATTGTACACAACACACAATTCTGCATTGTATAACTTAGACAAATCAGGTGGTGGAATAAACTTAACACTTGGACAAGTTTATATTCAAGCACATACTACTTTGGCAGGTGATGAAGAAGGCGACTTTACATTATTTGCAAGAAATGCCACTGGTGGAACAACTATTACATCTTCGGCTGTAACAGCAAGTTCAATTGGTGCAGGTGCTAAAACATTTACAATAGCAGAAAGCCTTGTAGGCCAAGAAAGCATGAGTGGACATACAACTGTATCATTTACAGCGGCAGGTGCCACAGCAGATGCTGACGCTATTGCAAGTGCAATTAACAGTGCAGGATTTACAAACGTTGTTGCAAGTGTAGACGCAAGTAATAGAGTTGAAATTACACACAACGATGGCGGAGAAATGCACATTAAAGACACAAGTGGTGCTTTAGCAAACATAGGCTTTAGTGGTTACAACTACACAACAAAATTAGGTACAGCAAATCTTTATACTGCACCAACTGGTGATAGTGCTTCAGACTTCCATGCATCTAATTGGAAAATTTTAACATACTCAGCTAGTCCAAATGCTCCGACAGCCTTAACAACTAACGGTAGACTTTGGTATAGTTCACTTGTTGACGAAGTTGATATTTTAGTACACAACGGAACTACTTGGAAAGGTTATGGAAATGTTTATCCTAATGCTTCTCCAGACGGTCCAATCGTAAGTGCAACTGAGCCAACACAACAGTCTGACACAACTCCATTAGTCACAGGAGATCTTTGGATTTCAACTGCTGACTTAGAAGCATATCCACAAGTACATAGATACAATGCAGATCTAAGCAAGTGGATTGCATTGGACGAAGGTGATCAAACAACAGAAGACGGCATTTTATTTGCTGATGTTAGATTTGGTACATCAGGTGGTACTGCTACAGTGGCACCAAGTGGCACAATAAAAGAATTACTTGTAAGTGATCACTTAGATACTGATGCTCCAGATCCAGCTTTATATCCAAAAGGAATGTTAGTTTGGAACTTACGTAGAAGTGGATTTAATGTTAAGAAATTTGTACGTAATCATGTTGTTACAACTGACAACAACGTTAGAATGAATAACGAAAGTATGGCTACATACTATCCACATAGATGGGTAACTGAGTCTGCAAATCAACCAGATGGTTCAGGATCATTTGGTAGAAAAGCACAAAGAAAAGTTATTGTTCAAGCATTACAATCTTTAGTAAACAGTAACCAAGATATAAGAGATGATGAATCAAGATTATTTAACTTGATGGCATGTCCAGGATATCCAGAACTAATTGGTGAAATGAATTCATTAAACAATGATAGAGGCTTAACAGCATTTATCGTAGGTGACTCACCGTTTAGATTAACTTCAGATGCAACTACCTTAAACAACTGGGGTAATAATGTTGCACTAGCAGTTGAAGATAATGATGACGGTCTAGTTACTAGCAGTGAATACTTAGGTGTGTTTTATCCTAGCTTGTTTACAAGTGACAATGCAGGTAACAATGTAATTGTACCACCAAGTCATGGTATACTAAGAACTATGGCATTAAGTGATCAAGTTTCGTTTCCGTGGTTTGCACCAGCAGGTACACGACGTGGCGGAATCACAAATGCAAGTGCTTCAGGATTTGTTGATGCAGAAGGCGAATTTAAGTCTATAGCATTAAATGAAGGACAAAGAGACACACTACAACAAGTTAATGTCAATCCAATTACATTCTTAACTGGTGCAGGACTTGTCAACTTTGGTCAAAAGACTAGAGCCGCAAATGCAAGTGCATTAGATAGAATTAATGTTGCACGTTTAGTTGTATACTTAAGATCACAACTGAAAAAACTAGCAAAACCATATATCTTTGAACCAAACGATAAGATCACACGTGATGAGATCAAGGCACAAGCAGACAGTTTAATGCTTGAATTGGTATCACAAAGAGCATTATATGACTTCCTAGTAGTTTGTGACGAGTCTAACAATACACCTGCAAGGATTGATAGAAATGAACTTTACTTAGACATTGCAATAGAACCAGTAAAAGCAGTGGAATTTATTTACATTCCATTAAGACTTAAAAATACTGGAGAAATCGCAGGACTCTAAACGGATAAATAAAAGTAATAGGAGCATATAGATGGCAATATCAACACTTTCAAGATTAACAGTACCACTGGACAGTAACGCAAGTGCGTCCAACCAAGGCCTGTTGATGCCCAAACTACAATACCGTTTTAGGGTATCGTTAGAAAACTTTGGAACTTCAAGTCCAACAACTGAACTTACTAAACAAGTAATAGATGTTACGAGACCAAATGTTACATTTGATCAAATGACAGTTGACATTTACAACTCAAGAGTATACCTAGCAGGTAAACATACTTGGGAGCCTATTACAATTAACTTTAGAGAAGATGTAAGCAATAATGTTCAAAAACTTGTTGGCGAACAGCTACAGAAACAGTTTGACTTTTTTGAAATGTCAAGTGCGGCTTCTGGTTCAGATTATAAGTTTGTTACAAGAATTGAAATACTTGATGGTGGAAACGGAGCAAATGCACCGACTGTATTAGAAACTTTTGAATTGTATGGTTGTTATGTAGAAAATGCAAACTACAATACACTAAACTATGCAACTTCAGAGCCAGTTACAGTTGCCCTATCAATAAGATATGACAATGCTATACAAACTCCACAAGGAACAGGAATAGGTACAGCAGTAGGTAGAACAGTTAATACTGCAATTACTGGTGGTGGTTCTACATAGAATCAAATAACAAAAATAAATTAAGGGCCTTTTTGGCCCTTTTTTTATGACATAATTAAATACCCACTTAATACAATAGGATAAATATTTACATGAGCTTCTTGAATGGTTTTTTAGATAATGTAGTATCCGGGGCGTTAAACCCTAAAGGTAACCTTGCTGACTATCAACATGGTCAAAGACTATATGTTGACGATAGTCATAGATTATCTCCTAAAGTAAAATTTCTTTATCACGTATCCTTTAATATTAACAGTCAAGCGGCATCTATAATTCCACAACTTACAGCTAAACATGCCAATGAATTAAACATGTTAGTTAAGAGTGTGCAACTTCCTCAATACAATATTCAAACAGATGTAAAACATCAGTATAATAGAAAACGTGTTGTACAAAAAAGAATAGATTATACTCCTGTTACACTTACATTTCATGATGATTCATTTGGTGTTACAACAGCTATGTGGGAAGCATACTATAGATATTATTATAGGGATGGAAACTATTCCGCTGTACAGCCGGACGGATCTCCAGATCCAACAAAAAAACAATTTAGAACAGCAACACAATTTAATAGAGGTAGTGCATTTTCTGAAACACAATATCGATACGGTTTTGATAATGATAGCTTTGAACCTTTTTTTAATAGCATTGTAATATACCAAATGTCTAGAAAAAAATATACCGCAATGACACTAGTAAATCCTTTGATCAGTCAATGGGGTCATGATACAATGGACAACTCAGTAAGCGATCCTGTAGCAAACACCATGACACTAGATTATGAAACTGTGCATTACAGTAGAGGAGCAATAGGAAAAGGCGGACCTAAGGGATTTGGAGAAGAACATTATGATAAAACACCAAGTCCGAATTCATTGATGGGCGGAGGTGCATCTAGTTTACTTGGTGTAGGCGGAGTTCTCGCTGGAGGTTTTGGTGTACTTGATGATATTTCAGGAGGCAATGTAAGTTTTGGCACAGTATTAAAAGCGGCCAACACAATACAAAATGCAGGTAACTTATCAAAATCCGGAATAGGTGGAGAACTATTAGGAGCAGGATTAGATGCTTTAGGACAAACTGTAGGTACTAATGTTAGTGGTGTTGCAAACACAGCCTTTCCTAGAGGCGGTGGAGGTGGAGGAGCCGGAACAGCGGCAGTAGCCGCATTGTTAGTCGGTGGAGCAAAGTATCTCAAGTCTGGTGGAGGAAGCAGTGGAGCTGAACTTTCTCTTTCAAGTTCATCGTCAAGTAATAATCCAAGTGGTCCTGCTGAAGGTATGTTAGCAGAGGAGTAAGATATGGTACAGTTGAATTTACCACCAAAACAAGATGCTAGTAGTTCAGACAAAGTTAATAGGTACTTTAGTACTTACTTTGGATATCAACTTGAATTTCCAAGTAATGATGTTGACGCAGTGATTGGTTTTTTAGAAAACAAAGGTTTTGATAAAGTAGCCGCACAATCGACAGGATCAGTTTTATTGCAACAAGCAAAAATAGATGGAATAAAAGTTTTTGAACTTTTAGATACTTTAAAATCTTTGGATAGAGTTCAATTAAGTTTTACAGTTGCTCAAGTGCTTAACTTCAATAGACAAAAAACAAGCACTCTTGGATTCAAAGTAGCAAATAACGAAACTCCACTAGAAGCAAGAAACATCATGGGGTAAACCATGGCAAAGCAGTTTGCACAAGGAAAATACACCCTTAAAAATCCAAACAAATATGTAGGTAGACGCACACCAACTTATAGAAGTAGTTGGGAATTTGCATTTATGAGATTCTGTGACGAAAATCCATCTATACAATCATGGGCAAGTGAGGCAGTGCGTATACCATACAGAAATCCACTTACAGGTAAACATACAATTTATGTGCCAGACTTTTTCATACAATATAAAACCAAAAAAGGTAAAAATATGGTTGAACTAATAGAAGTGAAACCAGACAATCAAACCTTTAAAGAAAGCGTTGGAAAGTCAAGGCATAATCAATTACACCTAGCTTTGAATCAAGCAAAGTGGGAAGCCGCCAACAAATTTGCCAAATCAAAGGGCATTAAATTCAGAGTTATCACAGAAAAGGACATGTTCCATCAAGGTAAACGATAAATACTAACAGCATTAAGTGAGTATATAATGACTAAAAAACTAGAAGAAATTCTTGATTTACCAGATTCTAAAGAAATAATAAAACAAGAAAAAGATAAAGGTAAACAGGAAATTATACAGCAACAAAACGAAACACTTCGTGATATTGCAGAAATGGATAAGATTGCTAGTGCTTTACCTGCCGTAAAAGGACTAGGTGAAATGGCAGATACAGAGCTTAATGATATAGCTCAAAAGGCATTAGATGCTTATGATGATTTAATGGACTTAGGAATGAACGTAGAATCAAGATATTCTGGAAGAGTATTTGAAGTAGCTGGCGGAATGCTTAAAACAGGATTAGATGCAAAAGTCGCCAAACTAGACAAAAAACTAAAGATGGTTGAGCTACAGCTACGTAAAGAAAAACAAGATAAAGACGGAAAAGTAGATGGAGAAAGCATAGTACAGGGTGAAGGCTACATAGTTACAGATCGTAATAGTTTATTAGAAAAACTAAAGAATATGGATAAATAATTTATAAGGACGGAAATATGTTTGAAAAATATCTAAACGAAGCTAAAAAAATATACGAATTTTCAATAGGTGTTGCAGGAGAGCTACCAGAAGGATTTGCTGACGAGCTGGAAAGTTGCTTACAACGTTTCAGTGTAGCATCATTTGGTGCAGGAAAGAAAACACCTATACAAGAGCGTCCGTTGGATTTTCCACAACTAACTAACACAGAGGTTACTTATTGGGAAACCAGCTTGAACTATCCTACTACACCGCAGGTTCTTACAGAATACATTGCACAGTGTTGTTCATGTGATAGATCAAACGTAATTGTAAAAACTGATTCCGATCCAAGAAATGAATATGATGAAATAAAGGACGAAGATCCATATCAATCAAAACTTGAAACTGCTGAAATGGGTCAAGCTGATCCAAAAGCACAAGATCAAGTTGGATCAGGAAGAGTAATGGAATTACTCAAAGAACTTGAAACATCAAGAAGAGAAAAAGAAAATAATCCTATCGCAGATGTAAAACCAGCACCAGAGAGTAAAGATATAAGCGATACGATTGGTTCAACATCACCTATAGGGAGTAAGTAATATGAATATGAAAGATATGATTCAGAAGATGACAGACATCGAAACTGAGGAAACATCAAAAAAACAAAAACTTAACGAAGGTGCGGCAGTGACTATGGCGGCAGATAATGCTCAAGAAGTTGGTGCACTAATGGCAATGATGCGAAATGCAGGAATGGATCCTAAACCTGTAGCGGCAGACATGCCAATGCCAATGAGAACAGATATTGATAAATTTAGAGCGGCAGTGAATGATAACCCAGATATACCTGGTAGAGATGATGTGCCAGGTGATCAAGACCTACAAGCAGGCTTAATGAAAGGCGTCACTTCAGGTGGTGGTACAGCATTAGGAAATATGATTGCTCCAGGAATAGGTGGACCGTTAGGTGCACTAGCTGGTGGCGGTGGTTTAGCTGGTGCGGCTGGTTCAGTGCTTGGTGGAATGGCAGGCGGTCCGATTGGAGCGGCCTTAGGTGGTGCAATTGGTGGAGCATTGAATGATTCTCCAACTGATGATCCTAACATTCCTGGAAGAGATGATGTGCCAGGTGATCAAGACTTGAAACAAGGTATGATGGGCGGACTGTTAGGCAGTCTAGCAGGTGGTGCCGCTGGTCAGGTTTTAGGAAAAGGTTTAGGCGATACACTAGGTAAAACAATTGGCGGTGCAATGGGCGGTATGGGTGATACTGCTGGAAAGATAGGCACAGCAATTGGTAAAGCATTACCAGGTGTAGGCGGAGCCGCAGTAGGCGGAATGCTTGGAGATAAACTTACAGGAACAGATGAAGCTACAGGCGACTATGCAAATAGTCCAGATGAGCAATATTCTCCTGCTAGTGATGTTATAAATCCTCCAACGAATGATTTAAATAAATCCAAAGGTTCCTATCCGAAAGTAGCAGGTGGAGACAATCCGATGGCACTTTCAGATAAGATTAAGGAAGATTTACTTAACCTATATCAAGAATACAAATAATTTACATTACCTCCCAGTAAAATCAAATAGGCTCTCCGGAGCCTATTTTTTTGAGTAAATAGTTTACTATGACAAAGAGTTTAGACGGCGTATTAACCAAAAAAGCAAATACAAGAGAAACGTTTACAGAACAACAAATAGCAGATCTCAAAGCGTGTACAGATCCTGACACAGGATATTTGCATTTTTGTAACAATTTCTTTAGTATACAACACCCTGTTGAAGGTAAAATGTTATTCGCACCTTTCGACTATCAAAAAAGGTTATTAGAAAGTTATCATAATCATAGATTTAACATAAACATGTTACCAAGACAGAGCGGTAAAACTACAACCGCCGCAGGTTATCTTTTATGGTACGCCATGTTTCATCCTGATCAAACAATATTAATTGCCGCACACAAGTATACAGGTGCTCAAGAAATTATGCAAAGAATTAGATATGGTTATGAACTATGTCCTGATTTTATAAGAGCAGGAGTTGTAAACTACAACAAAGGCTCCATGGAATTCGAGAATGGTAGTAGGATAGTAAGTGCTACAACAACAGGTAACACAGGAAGAGGTATGTCTATTTCGTTACTTTACTGTGATGAGTTTGCATTTGTACAACCTACTATTGCCGATGAATTTTGGACTTCTATATCTCCTACACTAGCAACAGGTGGTCGTGCAATCATAACAAGTACACCTAACTCAGATGAAGATACTTTTGCAGTAATTTGGAAGGAAAGCCAAAATAAGTTTGATGTGAATGGTAATGAACAGGCAGTAGGTGTAAATGGCTTTCATGGTTTTACAGCTAAATGGGACGAACATCCAGATAGAGATGAAAAATGGAAAGAAGTAGAACTAGGAAGAATAGGAGAAGAAAGATTTAGACGTGAATATGGATGTGAATTTTTAGTCTACGATGAAACATTAGTAAACAGTATAAAACTTTCCACAATGGAAGGATTAGATCCTTTAATGAATATGGGTCAAACTCGTTGGTATGATAAAATAAAGGATACTGAAAATTATGTTGTTGCGTTAGATCCTAGCATGGGTACAGGAGGGGATTATGCGGCTATACAAGTATTTGAATTACCTGCTTATAAACAGGTAGCAGAATGGCGTCATAACGAAACTCCTATTCCTGCACAAATACGGATCCTAAAAGATATTACAAGTTACTTAAAACAACAATCAGGAGATAGAGATTCTCATATATATTGGAGTGTAGAAAATAATGCAATAGGCGAAGCCGCACTTATAGTAATACAAGATTTTGGTGAAGAAAACATACCAGGGCTTTTTATAAGTGAACCTATAAGAAAAGGACATGTTCGTAAATTTAGAAAAGGCTTTAACACTACACACGGTAGTAAAATAACTGCATGTAGCAGATTAAAAACAATGGTAGAAAATGATCAATTAAAATTAACAAGTAAAACACTTATAACAGAATTAAAAAATTTTGTTGCAACAGGTACAAGTTATAGGGCAAAAGTAGGGCAAACAGATGATTTAATAAGTGCTACACTACTTGCATTGCGTATGATGAGTGTATTGAAGGACTGGGATCCACGTATTTACAACACATTTACACAGGCAGAGGGTGATGAGATAATTCAACCGCCGATGCCTATCTATGTTACAGGCGGTTTAGGATAAATATTAATATGAAAAACCTTGACTCTATAGCAAATGAATTATTCAACAAGATTAGGGGTAGATATCCATCTATCACTGTCGGCGATGCAGATGCTACTATCACAAATGCACCAAAAGAAGCAAGATTTTTTGAGTTTGACTTTGCAGAAGACAAAAAAGTAAGTATTAGTTTGGATGAAAAAGACCTTACTATAATGTACAGTCAGAAACTATTTGATGATCAAGATGTTGCATCAAAGTCTAATTGGTTTGCATTTTTAAAGGAGCTAAGGCAATTTGCAAAAAAGAGAATGTTAAACTTTGATACAAGAGATATAACTAAATCTAATTTGGATAAAAGAGATTACCAAACATTAAGCACGGAGAAGCAGATGAGCGAATCAAAACTATATGGAACAAGCAGGACCAGTTTTCAAGACATTGGTTCAGCAAAAATGGTTATAAAGCATACACAGCCAATTAACCAAGAACAACCAGCAGGACGCACAAGAGACATTGCTGGAATTTATATTGAAAGCAAAGATGGAGAAAGATTTAAGTATCCTATTAGACACATGAATGGTGCAAGAGCAATGGCTATGCACGTATCAGAAGGCGGAAATCCTTATGATGATTTTGGCAAACATATTGTAGGACTTTCAGAAGAACTTTCAAAACTACGCAAATTCAAAACTTACATGAATCGCTCAAATGTAATGGCAGAAGGATTAGCTGGTTATATGGACGTTGTTAATGACAGAATTGAAACTGTAAAGAAAACGACACATGCGTTACAGTCAAAAACAAGATACAAAGAAGCATTTGAAAACTTCGACAAAACCGTGCTTGAAGAAGTTCCAGAAGATGTTTCGAACACTTGGATTGACGAACTAACAATCAAACAGTTTAATGAAGAGCTCAAAGGTGTCTTTCCGTACATTTACAAACTTGTAAGCGAAGCAAACAAAGTTAAAGAACTAGGACCAGAAGACATTTCAGAAGGAATGGAATCAGATGAGGTGATGGGTATACTTAAAAGACATCCTCAAGAATTTGCTAAAATGAAGCAAACAGGAGATTTAATGGATGTGTATGATACTCCGTTATATCAAGAATTATTTTCGTATTATGCAGATTCAGGTGAAATGCCATATGGTACTATGAAAGCTAGAGATGGCGATCCAGTACAGTTTATAATAGATAAGCTAGATGATCTTGGTGTATTTGACAATAACGAAGGCAGAGTAAAAGCTATGGTAATGGATATGGAAGACGAAGCAGTAGACATGTCAAGAGATGATTTCATTGAAAAGTACGGCAGAGGCAATGCTGATATATGGGATAGAATGAACGATGAGAACTATATGGATCCAAGTGACTTTGCAAATCCAGAAGAAGAGTTCGAACAACACATGGATTCAATAGTCAACAGTGCAGAATTCAATCAGGAGGCACCAATGACAGAATATGAAAGAGCATTTGAAGATTTCAAAATGGCGGCGGCAAATGCGGCGGCAAAGGGTGAAAAAGATTTTGAATACCCACAAGGATCAGGAAAGAAACATCCTACCAAGATGGACAAAGCTACAGCGGCGAAGCTGTTAGCAGACAGCCAGACAAACGAACTTGATAATCCACTAGGTTTAGATGAAGCACAACTTGACGAAATAAGTGGCATAATCAAAAAAGGTGCAGGAATGGCAGGCGGAGCATTAAAGAATATGTTTGGTAAAGGTGGCCAGAAAGCGTTAGGCGACATTGCTAAATTAGGAGCACAAGGTGCCAAAAAAGTAGTCCCGGGAGCAGTAGCAGTTGGAAAACATGTTGGTAGAAATAAACTGCCATATGCCGCTGGTGCTGGAGGTGTTTATGCTTACGATAAGGCAGGAGATGTTGCAGACTATGTGGGCGACAAAGTTGATAGTGTTACCGGTGCGATCAAAGGCGGACAAGACGCGATCAAGACGGCGGCAACTGATGTTTCACAGGTTGTAAAAGGTCTTGGCGACAAGGTAGCAAACACAGCCGATGAACTAAAAGGCATGGCAAAAGGTGCACTTGACGGTTTACCAAATATGGATAAGATCGCGGCATTGGCAAAACAACATGCTATTCCAGCCGCAGTTGTAATAGGACTACTATTAGGAGGCGGAGTACTATTGGCAAAAATGCTAGGTGGTAAAGACAAAGACGAATCCGCAGGTGATGATAATTCAAGAACAGTTGATGTGAGTCCAAAAGGCGCACATGACGAAATGAAAGCAAAGAACGAGATTCCTTTAGATGAGTTTGTAAAAAGCATGTATGATTACACGCATAACTCTTTTCCAAAAGGAGAAACAGCAGTGCTTACTGCCGTACAAAAACAGTATGGACAAGAAGCTGTTGAAGAAGCTGGCCAAATGATTCAAGAATTATTGGCTGGTCAAAACCAGGAAATGGCTAGAATCCAACAACTTGCAGGATTAAGATAGCCAAAATCCACAATAAAGTCAAATAAACGCTTGACTTTATAAATATTATCATGTACAATGTTTTTTATTGTGCATGTTTAGGCACAAAGCTATAAGGCAAAACTATAGGAGGCATATTATGGCAACATTAGCAGAAATCAGAGCAAAACTGAAAGAACAAGAATCACGCACAAGTGGTTCTCAAAGCTCCGGCGGGGACAACGCAATTTTTCCATTCTGGAACATGCAAGAAGGACAAACTACAACAGTAAGATTCCTTCCAGATGGAAACGAATCCAATACATTTTTCTGGAAAGAACGTTTGATGATCAAACTGCCTTTTGCAGGAATAAAAGGCGAAACTGATAGTCGCCCTGTGCAAGTACAAGTTCCTTGTATGGAAATGTATGGAGATAGCTGTGAAATTTTGAATGAAGTTCGTGGCTGGTTCAAAGATCCAAGTCTTGAAGATATGGGTCGTAAATATTGGAAGAAAAGAAGTTATATCTTCCAAGGATTTGTAACGGAGAATGCTCTTAATGAGGATTCAACTCCTGAGAATCCAGTACGTAGGTTCATAATTGGACCACAAATTTTCCAAATTATCAAATCCGCACTTATGGATCCTGATATGGAAGAACTACCAACAGATTATACTGCTGGTGTTGATTTCCGTCTTACAAAAACTTCGAAAGGCGGATACGCAGATTACTCAACTTCAAGTTGGGCAAGACGTGAGCGTCCATTAAGTGATGCTGAAATGAAAGCTATTGAAACACATGGCTTATTCAATCTAGATGACTTCCTTCCTAAGAAGCCTGGTGACGTAGAAGTTAAAGTAATGAAGGAAATGTTCGAAGCAAGTGTCGATGGTGAAGCATATGACCAAGATCGTTTCGGACAGTACTTTCGTCCAGCTGGTATGTCAGCACGTACAGGTGATCCTAATACTACTAAGGATACTGCTCAGGCAAGTACGCCAAAGGAGGATACTGCCCCAAAGCCAGTAGAAACTCCAAAGGCAGAAGAGCCTAAGGTAGAAGCGGCTCCTGCCGCTAGTGGCAAAGCAGAAGATATCCTTTCCATGATTAGGCAAAGGCAACAACAGTAAAAATATATACTTGTGGGGTTAACCCCCCACAAGGCTATTTAAGGAGGCATTATGGCAAAAGCATTTGATCCTACAAAGTTTAGGACACAATTAACAAAATCCATTACAGGCA